>Ga0056121_1000124_pt1 | contig 35616 bp, 31 predicted proteins | sample WorMetHEROISLAND_FD_83872 | JGI IMG/M metagenome (GOLD analysis project Ga0056121, IMG submission 83872) | Marine gutless worms symbiont microbial communities from Max Planck institute for Marine Microbiology, Germany - Olavius sp. 1 HERON ISLAND ...
ATAGTCTGGAGGACTAAAGTCCTCATCCGTGGACAAGCCACGGACTGAACGTGAAGGGACTTAACGTCCATAGTTTCAACGATGATGCGCTTCGCGCACTAAAGTTATTGAAGCAATGAAAAATAAGGTGAAATGGGGTACTAGAATCTCCCCCCGCGCCCTTACCATCCTGGCGGTGCCGATCCTGGTGCCAGCACTACTTCTGGTCCCCCGGTGCCTACTGGCCCTCGAAGACAGCCCCGAGGAACCGCTCTACCTGGAAGCGGATAGCGCGGAAATTTTCGAGGCCATCGCTTTAAGCATCTATAAGGGCGACGTTATCGTCAGGCACGGCACCATGGAGATCCGGGGCGATCAGGTCACGGTGCACCATGACCCGGAGCGCAGACCCGAGTTCATCGTCGCAATCGGCAGACCTGCTACCTATCTGCAACGGGAGCAGGGGGAGGAGAAGGACATCGAGGCAACGGCCCTGCATATGGAGTACGACCGGGCCAGGGACGAAATTACCCTCATCGACCAGGCCGTCGTATTCCAGGGCGAGGATACCTTCCGCAACGACCGCATCATTTATGATCGCGCCCAGGCCCGGATCAAAGCGGGGGCCATTACCCAGGGGAAAGAGCGGGTGAAGATTCGTATCTCCCCGTCGCGTCGATGACAACCCTGCGCGCAACCCATCTAGTCAAGAGCTACCGTCGCCGTCCGGTCCTGAAAGGCGTCAGCATCAGCGTCAACGCGGGCGAGGTCGTTGGCTTGCTCGGACCCAACGGCGCGGGTAAGACCACTTGCTTTTACATGATTGTCGGACTGATTCACGCCGACGAGGGGACCATCTATCTCCAGGAGCGCAACATCACCCTGCTCCCGATGCACGCCCGCGCCCGGCAGGGCCTGAGTTATCTTGCCCAGGAACCGTCGGTCTTCCGTAAGCTCACCGCCAAAGACAATCTGATGGCGATCCTCCAGACGCGCCAGGACCTCAACCGACAGGCACAGGAAAACCGCGGGCTGGAGCTGCTCGAAGAGCTGGGTATCGCCCATGTGAGCGAATCGTTGGCCCTGAGCCTCTCGGGCGGTGAGCGCCGGCGCCTGGAGATCGCGCGCGCGCTGGCGATGGATCCGCAGGTAATGCTTCTCGACGAGCCCTTTGCCGGTATCGATCCCATCGCCGTGAGGGACATCAAAAACATCGTCGCCCACCTGCGGGACCGCTACATCGGCGTCCTGATTACCGATCACAATGTCCGCGAAACCCTCGATATCTGCGACCGGGCCTATATCATCAACGACGGCAAGGTCATCGCCGAAGGCGGGCCGCAGGAGCTGCTGGAAAATGCAGAGGTACGGTCGGTCTACCTGGGTGAGCACTTCACCCTTTGACGAAGCCGACCCGCACAGACTTCAACATTAGGCGTAGGATGCGGTGAGCGCGGTAGATCTTACAGGATGGCACCACGAGGAGGCGCGAACCGCATCAATGGACGCCTGCGGCAAACCGCATCGGTGATGCCCCCTCCCAGAGGTAGGGGAAGGGAGATCTGCTTTTCCCTTTCTTAAGATCCGCCTGACGGACCCTCTTCTCCGCTACCGAACAAGTCCCGCATCTCGGCCTGCGGTAGGATTCCCGGTGGCACGGCCATGCCGAAATGTCCATAGGCCACCGGGGTCGCCACGCGCCCCCTGGGGGTGCGCATGAGGAAACCCTGCTGGATGAGATAGGGCTCGAGTACATCCTCAATCGTGCCCCGTTCCTCGCCGATGGCTGCCGCCAGGCTCTCCACCCCGACCGGTCCGCCGGCGAACTTCTCGATCACCGCCTGCAGCAGCCGCCGGTCCATGTGGTCGAAGCCCAGGCCGTCCACCTTGAGCATGGTCAATGCCTGGTCCGCCACCTCCGCCGTGATACGGCCTCCGGCCTTGACCTGCGCGTAGTCCCGCACCCGCCGCAACAAGCGGTTGGCGATGCGGGGCGTGCCGCGGGAGCGACGCGCGATCTCCCGAGCACCGTCTGCTTCGGTCGCGAGGCCCAGGATAGCAGCGGAACGCCGGACGATGCGGATCAGCTCCTCCGGCGAGTAATATTCCAACCGCTGCACGATGCCGAACCGATCACGCAGGGGTGAGGTCAAGAGCCCGGCGCGGGTCGTCGCACCCACGAGCGTAAAGGGAGGCAGATCCAGCTTGATGGAACGGGCGGCCGGTCCCTCCCCGATCATGATGTCGAGCTGATAGTCCTCCAGGGCAGGATAGAGGACCTCCTCCACGATGGGGCTTAAGCGGTGGATCTCATCCACGAACAGGACATCCCCAGGTTCCAGATTGGTGAGCAGGGCGGCGAGATCCCCCGGCTTCTCCAGCACTGGGCCGGAGGTCTGACGCAGGCCCACCCGCAGCTCGTGGGCGATAATGTGGGCCAGCGTCGTCTTGCCCAGTCCCGGCGGACCGAAGATGAGGACATGATCCAAGGCGTCACCACGCTCACGGGCGGCCTGGATGAAGATCTCCATCTGCTCGCACACCGCCGGCTGGCCGATATAATCGACCAGGCACCTGGGCCGAATGGCCCGGTCCAGGGCCTGGTCCTCGGACTCGGCTTCCGGACGGATCAGGCGGTCGGAATCACTCATACCGGTGTCGTCCTGGCCTCAAGCGTGTTGATATTCAGGGTAGTGGTAATTTTTCCAGGTGGGTAGCCCAGAATGGTCCGCACAGCGGACCCTACGCTAACCATTTGATTGCTGTAGGGTCCGCTGTGCGGACCGCTTGGGTGTTGCAACTGTTTAACATATGCAAAATAATCGGTTAATGTTAAATGTCAACAAGACCTAGTATAGATGCTCTCAACTATCGATAACATTGAGCAGGCAGGACCTTCACGGACAAAGTTAGCTGCAAATAAACACAACAGGATCACGGACTGTCGATGATGGCGAACCGATTGCGACTGATTTGCGTTGATTCGCGTTCATTTGCGGCAAAAAATAATTCCCGTCACAAGGGAATGGGGTAATGAGTGTCACTTTTCTGCATACGGCGGACTGGCAGATCGGTAAGCAGTTCGCGCAGATTCCGGGAGATCCGGGGGCCGTGCTGAGACTGCAGCGGCTGGATACCATCAAGGCTATCGCCGAACTCGCGCGGGAACGTCAAGTGGATGCGGTGCTCGTCGCCGGTGACGTTTTCGAGCACAACGCTGTCTCAGACGAGACCCTCAGGCGAACCATGCATGTGCTGGCCCCGTTCGAGGGCCCCTGGGTACTGCTGCCCGGCAATCACGATGCGGGCTTGACCCAGAGCGCCTGGAGCCGCCTGCGCCGGCTCGCAGTCGTGCCCGCAAATGTCATGCTCGCCGATCGGCCTGAGCCCGTCATGCTTTGTGGGGGACGGCTGGTCGTACTGCCGGCCCCGTTGCGGCGTCGACACGAGGTGGGGGACCTTACGGAGTGGTACGACACCCTGCGCTCGGATGCGGGCGTATTACGGGTCGGGCTCGCACACGGTACGGTTACGGACCGGTTGCCCGCGGTGGTCGAGGCCCACAATCCCATCGCCGACACCAGGGTGGAAACGGCGGACCTCGACTATCTGGCCTTGGGCGATTGGCATGGGACCCTTGAGGTGGCGAACCGGACCTGGTATGCAGGCACCCCCGAGCCGGATCGCTTCAAGGCGAATGAGCCCGGCAATGTGCTGCTCGTGACCTTGCAGGAAAGCGGCGCCCCGCCCCAGGTCGAAAAGATTCCGGTCGGCTACTACCGCTGGGTCCGGCTGACCTTCGACGTCATGGATGACCAAGCCCTGGTTGTCCTGGATGGCCGACTGGCTGCCTTGGGTGAAAGTGAGCGGACACTGGTGCGGTTGGAGCTGACCGGCACGGTGGATCTCGCTACCAGGCAAGCGCTCGATGGGCTGCTCGACGGCTGGCGTGCCCGTCTGCATTTCCTGGATGTCGACGATGCGGCGCTGCTGGCCCGGGCCGGTCCCGACGCTATTTCCGCGTTGATTGCCGAACTGGGGGCCACTGGCTTTGTGCGTGATGCGATCGAGACCCTGGTAGGCATCGAGGGCAACGCAGGGCATCCCGACCAGGCCGATGCGGGACGGGCCCTGCAGATCCTCTACCGCGAACACAGGGCCCTGCAGCAATGAGCGCCATGCACTTCAAATCCATCGAGGTGGCGCAGTTTCGGCAGTTCCGAAGCGCGGTGGCCGTCCGTAGTCTGACTGCTCGGCTCAATGTCATCGCCGGCCACAACGAGGCCGGTAAGTCCACCTTGGTGCGGGCCGTTCGCGCGGCCCTGTTCGACCGCTATACGGGCAGTGTGGGAGAGCATTTTCGACCCTATGGCACCGCGGTGAGCCCCAAGGTTCACCTGGTGTTCGATCTGGACGGGACCCAATACCGACTCACCAAGGTCTTTTCGCGGCGACGCGATGGCGAAGCGACCCTGGAGGCATCCGATGGCCGTCGCTGGGAAGGCCCCGAAGCGGAAGATCATCTGGCGGAGCTCCTGGGGTTCTCCTATGCGGGCAGAGGCGGCAGCCGCTCGGAGCTGCAGGGCCTGGCCGGGCTGTTGTGGGTCGAACAGGCCAGGGCCTACGAGCCCGTGACCCTGACGGACCAGTCCCGGCGGCAGGTCCATGCGGTATTCGAGAACGAAATGCGGGAGCTCTTGGGTGGCGATCAGGGCGAGGCACTGCATCGCCGCATCACGGTGTTACGGGGGGAGTACTTCGACGCGCGGGGCAAGTCGCGCGGCGACTACCGGCGTTTGCAGGAACGCGAGGCCGAGCTGCGACAGCAACTACAGGCGATACGCGGCGAGCTGGAGGCATACGAGGACAAGGTGGACCGCCTGGAGCAACGGCAAACGGAACTGCTTGCCTATCGGGAAGATCGGGCCTTGGAGAAGGCCGAGGAGCGCGCCCGATCAGCGCAGGCAGTGGCCAAGCGGGTGACCGAGCTGCGGGCCCAAGTCCAGGCGGGTAAGGAGCAATGCGGTCGGACCAGTGCCGAATGGGAATCGGCAAAACAGGCCTGGACGACCCGTACTAGGTTGATCGACGAACACAGGGAGGCGCGGGGGGGGGAGCGGGCTGCCGAGCAGGCGGTACGGGAAAAGGAAGCCGAGTTGGTGCACCTGAAGAGGCAGCTTGCGCAGCACCAGGACCGGCTTGCCGAGCTGAAATCCCGTAAGCAGGACCGGGATGTCGAGCTCAGCTTGGCCCGTGACGCCGAGGCTCTCAGTCGTCTCGTAGCTGAGTACGAACGTTTGAACGTCAGGCTCGAGGACGCCCGAGGCGCGGATGCCGAGCGGCGGCGGTGCGTATCGGAACGGGCCGCGCTCCGGGTGGCGGAGGAGACGGTATCGGCGCTAAAGCGGATCGAGCGGGCCCGCGATCTCGCCGAAGGGCGCCTACATGCCGCCGCGACCCAGGTTGCGTATCGGTTGGAACCGGGCGCAATTGTCAAACTTGGGGAAGAACCGCTCGCCGGAGACGGATCGGTACGACTGACCCGGCGCACCGAACTCCGAATCGAAGGCATCGGACGGTTTACGGTCCTCCCCGGTGGGAAGGACCTGGACGCGCTGCGGCGCGAGGTGGAGCAGGCAGACCGCCGGCTCGGGCAGGGACTTTCCGAGGTGGGCACCGACAGTGTGGCCGGCGCCGAGGTGATGCTGCGTCGCTCGGGGGAGCTTGCCGGCCGGGCGTCGCAACAGGCCGCAATCCTCAAGGGATTGGCCCCCGCAGGTCTCCAGGCCTTGGAAGACCAACTGAGCACCGTCGGTGCGCGGAGGGATGATCTGCACCGCAAGCTGGGTGACGACGCTGGTCGGGAATTCGCAATAGACGGCTTGGAGCAAACGGTCCGAACACTCCAGGACCAAATCGCCGCGGTGGAAGGTGATGTCTACGCCGAAGAAAAGCTGGTCCAGAGGCTGCGGGAGGCAGTTGCAGGACTCCGTGCGGAGAAGCTGTCTGCCGAGCGACTCGCCGGGCGTTGTGCCTCCGAGCTGGAACAGGCCCGAATCGAGGCACCGGACGATCGATTGGCGGAGGCCCTCAAGGAGACGGAGCAGCGGTTTGGTGCGAGCCGCCACCGTCTGGAAGCGGCGACCCGGGCGCTCGAGGCCGAGCAGCCGGAGACCGTCGAGCCGGAGGTCGAACGGTCGAGACATGCCCTCGAAGACATCAAGCAGGAGATCGAGCAGCTCGAGCGCGAGGTCCGTGATCTGAGGGTGGAGCTCGGCGCCCTCGGGCAGAAGGGGCTGGCCGAAGCGGTGGCATCCGTTACGGCGGACCACGCATTTGTGGCCTTGCAGCTGGAACAGGCCGACCGGCATACGCGCGCGCTCGATTTGCTGCAACGTACCCTTGATGCTGCTCTCCAGCGAGCGAAGGTGGCCGTCGCCGAACCAATCGTGGCCAAGCTAGTTCCCTACCTGCGCCGGTTGATCCCGGACGCCGTTCCCACGATCAATGCAGACCTGATCCTCACCGGAATCGAACGAGGCAGGGCGATGGAGCCTTTCGACGACCTGAGTATCGGCACCCGGGAGCAGCTGGCCGTCCTGATCCGGCTGGCATACGCCGACTTACTCAGCGAGGCAGGCGAGCCGGTAACCGTGATCCTGGATGACGCCCTGGTCAATTCCGATGACGAACGCCGCGAGCGGATGAAAGCGATCCTGTACCAGGCGGCGCAACGTTACCAGATAGTGCTCCTGACATGCCATGGCAGGGAGTACCGGGACACGGGCGGGACCTTCATCCGGCTTGAGAACGCCCTCGAGCAAGGCGAATCAGGTTAGGGTGCGGGTTACTAAGAAAATCGGGTAACGGTCCGACGCGTGAGAACGAGCCGAAAAGCCCTGGACTGAAGGGTGAGGTCGGGGCCGCTCGTGCCGGGTTTCGTGCCCCAATCCAGCCGACCACGACAAGTCCGCAGGATGGGCAAGGCCCTGTTTTGCCATCCGCGGCACCTGGGTTCCGGTTCAACCGTCCCCCTTCCGATACGACTTGGTGCCAACGTAGTTCATGGGATTGATGGCCTTGCCGTGTCTGCGGACCTCGAAGTGAACGTGGGGACCAGTGGAGCGCCCGCTGGAGCCGAGCTTGGCGATCATTTGCCCTTTCTTGACCAGATCGCCTTTCTTGACCAGGTTCTTCTGGTTGTGGGCGTAGCAGGTTACCAGACCATCCATATGACGGATTTTCACGATACGGCCATACCCGGATTCCCAACCGCTGAAGATGACGACTCCGTCGGCAGTGGCAAATATGGGCGTTCCCCGTTTTCCGGCGAAATCGACGCCGCTGTGGAGGTGGTACTTTTTGAGGATCGGATGCATGCGATATCCGAACCCGGAGGTGATGTAGCCGGAGCGAACCGGCCACCCAGAGGGGATAGCGTGTTTCCCGAGACCCCTCTCCATGATCATTCGCTCAAGTTGTTTCAGCTTAGGCTTACGGTCGTTGATAAGATCAGACAGGTCGGTCATCCCCCTCAACAGTTCCGACAAGTCGATTGTATTGGTCGCTCGGGTATCGGCGGGGCCGCCCAGTGGAGGCGGGTTCTCGAAATCGAACTCCTCGGCATCCAACCCGGCCATCTCCACCAGACGCCCACCCAACGCATTCAGGCGGAGGATCTCGGCCTGCAGCTCGCCGACCCGACCGGCAAAGATATCAAGCTGGGCCTGGGACTCCCGGCGGGCCGCTTCCAGTCTCTTGCGCTCCTCCTTGAACACCGCCTCCAACACAGGAACCATCTGGAGAGACATCAGACTCGATGGCACACTCACCCGACCGTACCAGAAACCGCCCCCCGCCGCCGCGGTAACCGAAACACCCAGAACGATCCCCCAGACGATAACGCCTTTCCACCCACCTCTGTTTTGTAAGTAGATTCGGCTCATAACAATACCTTCCATCAAGCTGAATAATTAAGTTATTTTAGCAGATTCTGGATATGCCATCAGTAACACCCTTTTTGAGACGCACTTCCGTTCGTGCCTAAACACTTCCAACATGCCAGCCGCTTCCTGCGACATAATGAGAAAATTGCCGGTTGTCTCACTGCGATCGAACGCCACACTCAGCTGTTGCATGAGATCCGAGCCGTCCTACCCCCACCCCTGGATGAGCACTGCCTGCATGCCGCCCTTGATACCGGCGTACTGACGTTGATCACGGATTCCCCGGTCTGGTCGTCACGCCTACGCTTCTTTACCCCGGAGCTCGAGCATCATCTTACCCCACGTCACGGCCCCATCGTTACCTGCCGTATCCGCGTCCAGCCCCGTGCCTCCGTATCCTCCTCGAAGGCCTCAGGCAACATGCTGTCTACAACAACGATACAACATTTGATGGACGCGGCCGCAGGCATCGAAGATGCCCGACTCGCGGCTGCACTGCGTCGGCTAGCGAAGGGCGGCACACGGAAGCGCTAGGGAGTGTTCTCAATTAGGGGTAACACGATGATCTTACTCGATAGACGTAAGATTGCCCCGGTCATCCGGCGGATGTCGTGGCCAATTTCTAATCGCAGCAAAACCATCGCGTTAAGTCTAACCCTGGAGTTTAGGGCACTTTGAAAAATACGGTTTTCGTCTACAGCACATCTCACCAATCAATGGCTTAGAGTCGCTTGATTGGTGAAAATACCTATTTTTCAAGGTGCTCTTTACCTCACGGATTCAGGTTGTCGATTGAGAACACCCCCTAGGCCGCCACAGCCAAGGGTTGCAGGTAGGAAATCGGCGCGGACCTGGAGTCCTCGAACACGACCTGTTCCCACACCGTTGTGTCGACCATCAATGCCCGTAGCAGACGGTTGTTGAGGGCATGACCGGATTTATGCCCGCGAAAGGCACCGATCAACGAATGGCCAAGCAGATAGAGGTCACCGATGGCGTCGAGGATCTTGTGCTTGACGAACTCGTCCTCATAGCGCAGACCCTCTTCGTTGAGCACCCGGTAATCGTCCACCACGACGGCATTGTCCATACTGCCGCCGAGGGCGAGGTTGTTCTGACGCAATGCCTCGATATCGCGTAGGAAACCGAATGTCCGCGCGCGACTGACCTCCTTGACGAAGGAGGTCGTGGAGAGATCCACGCTGGCCTCCTGCACCCGCGACACGAAGGCCGGATGATCGAAATCGATGGAGAAGTCCACCTTGAACCCCTTGTAAGGTTCGAAGACGGCACGTTTGTCTCCATCTTCCACGGCCACCTTCCGCTTGATACGGATGAAACGCTTGGGCCGATTTTGCTCCTCGATACCGGCCGACTGGATCAAGAACACAAAGGGCCCCGCGCTGCCGTCCATGATGGGCACTTCGGGGGCACTTACATCGACGTAGGCATTGTCTATCCCCAAACCGGCGAAGGCGGAGAGCAGATGCTCCACCGTGGAGATACCCACATCTCCCTTGACCAAGGTGGTCGACAACCTGGTGTCGCCCACATTCTCAGGACAGGCGCGGATTTCCACCGGTTGCGGTAGATCGACGCGGCGAAATACGATCCCGGTATCCGGCGCGGCCGGACGCAATGTCAGGTAAACCTTGTTACCTGTATGTAACCCCACTCCGGTAGCCCGGATCACGTTTTTCAAGGTTCGCTGCCTGATCATTACCATACCTCCCATCGCACTCCCCGTGCTCTCTATCCTGCGGAAACACCCTGCCTTCGTCAGGAGTGGCATCCCAGCCGTTCAATACCAACCCGGGGGCGTCCTTCCTTGGTTCTCGTATTTTGTCCATCTTGGCCGTCCATGTGGAGGTAGAGGGAACAACCCTGGGTTCCCCGACTAGGGTTTCCCCTTCATTTAATCAGGTACGAAACGTCTTTACAAGAAAATTTATTGATTTTCTTCGTGATTCTCTTTTCTGGATTACCCTGACTCAGTGATTCAGAGCCTGTCTAGCTTACGCGTTGTAGCGAGGGATCAAGGGAGCGAGGCAGATTTTCCGCTCGATTGAGGCTATAGCTAAGCCTACTTTAACGAAAGCGAGCGGGAAAGCTGACCGGTCTCCTCGATTCCGCAGTAGAACAGCCGTATGCTAGACAGGCTCTCAGTCCGCCTGATGGCGCAGAAATGCGGGAATATCCAGGTAATCCAGATCCGTTTCCCCCTCCGCATCCGGCTGGAGTTGGACGGCCACGGCCGCAGCGGCACCCTGGTGGCCCCTACGATAGACCGCCGGCCGCTCCATATCCCGATAATCGGGAGTAACCGACTCCGTACCCCCGCGCGCCACCAAGTGGAGCGGCGACTCGCCCCTAGCTGGTCTCGATAGCTGCGCTTTGCGCCCCTCTCCAAGGCCGGTAGCGACCACGGTCACGCGCAGCTCATCCTCCAGGTCGGGATCGATGACGGTGCCGACGACCACGATGGCATCGTCGTCCGCAAAATCCCGTACCGTATTACCCACCTCGTCGAACTCACCGATGGACAGGCTCATGCCCGCGGTGATGTTGACCAATATCCCCTTGGCACCGGCCAGATCGATGTCCTCCAGCAACGGACTCTTGATGGCCGCCTCGGCCGCTTCCCGGGCCCGCTGCTCGCCACTGGCGATGCCCGTCCCCATCATCGCCTGACCCATTTTGGCCATAACGGTCTTGACATCCGCAAAGTCCAGATTGATGAGGCCAGGACGGGTGATGAGCTCGGCGATCCCTTGGGTGGCGTTCAGGAGCACATCGTTAGCTGCCTTGAAGGCGTCCACAAGACTCATCTCCTTACCGAGCACGGTCAGCAACTTCTCGTTGGGGATGGTGATGAGTGAATCGACCTGGTTCGCTAGCTCGGAGATCCCCTCCGTCGCCACCTTCATTCGCTTAGTGCCCTCGAACGGAAAGGGCTTGGTCACCACGGCCACGGTCAGGATGCCCATCTCCTGGGCCACCTGGGCGACGACCGGAGCGGCACCCGTCCCGGTTCCGCCGCCCATGCCGGCCGTGATGAAGACCATATCGGCACCATCCAGGGCATCATGAATGCGTTCCTTGTCCTCCAACGCGGCCTCCCTGCCCACCTTGGGGTCGGCCCCGGCGCCGAGTCCCTTTGTAATATCCGCCCCCAGCTGGAGGATGGTCTTGACGTTGGAGTGCTTCAGGGCCTGGGAGTCCGTGTTGGCGCAGATGAAATCCACCCCCTCGATGGAAGCATCCACCATCCGGTTGACGGCATTGCTGCCGCCGCCGCCGACACCAATCACCTTGATGACCGCATCTTGGCCGTTGGTATCCATTAGCTCAAACATGGGTTTTCTCCTGATTTTGCTCGCTAGTTGCCCGAATTGGATCGACTCGTCTTGCAGGATCTCATGGAGGCCCTGCCCGCGTTACTACCCGGTCACTCCCGCCGGTCCCCAGTTGGGACAAGCGGACGTTCAGAAATTGCCATGGAACCAGCTCTTCATCCGTTCCCAGATCGCCTTCAGGCCGGAGGACTCCGCCAGCTCCGAGCGCTGCATGAGCTGGTGCTGCCGGGCATACATCAGTAACCCGACGCCGGTCGCGTAAACCGGATCACTGATGACATCCTTGAGGCCGGTCACGTGCTGGGAGTTCCCAAGCCGCACCGGCGTATGGAAGACCTCCTCGGCCAGCTCGATGAGCCCTTCCATCTTGGCGCTGCCGCCGGTCATGACGACGCCTCCCGCCACCAGGTCCTCGAAGCCGCTGCGGCGCAGCTCCGCTTGGAGCAGGCCCAGGAGCTCCTCGTAGCGCGGCTCTACGACCTCCGCCAGGGTCTGACGCTCAAGGCGCCGCGCCGGGCGTTCACCGATGCTCGGGACCTCGATGGTCTCGCCGCCGCCGGCGAGCTGGGCCAAGGCGCAGGCGTATTGGATCTTGATCTGTTCCGCGAACTGAGTAGGGGTGCGCAGGGCGACGGCGATGTCGTTGGTCACCTGGTCGCCGGCGATGGGAATCACGGCCGTATGGCGGATGGCGCCGTCGGTGAATACCGCCAGATCCGTGGTGCCGCCGCCGATGTCCACCAGGGCGACGCCCAGCTCCTTCTCGTCCTCGCCCAGGACGGCATAGCTGGCGCTGAGCTGCTCCAGGACCAGGTCGTCGACCTCCAGCCCGCAGCGGCGGATGCACTTGACGATGTTCTGAGCCGCGCTGACCGCGCCCGTGACCATGTGGACCCGGGCCTCCAAGCGCACCCCGCACATACCGACGGGCTCGCGGATGCCCTCCTGCTCATCGATGATGAACTCCTGGGGGAGGATGTGGAGGATCTTCTGATCGGCCGGAATCGCCACCGCCCTAGCCGCGTCGATGACCCGGTCCACGTCCGCCTGGGACACCTCCCGCTCCTTGATGGCGGTAATGCCGTGGGAGTTGAGGCTGCGGATATGACTGCCCGCGATGCCGGCATGGACAGAGTGGATCTCACACCCCGCCATGAGCTCCGCCTCTTCCACCGCCCGTTGGATGGACTGCACGGTGGACTCGATATCCACCACTACCCCCTTCTTGAGCCCCCAGGACGGATGGGTACCGATTCCGATGATCTCGACCCCCTCGTCGTCCTTCACTTCGCCCACCAGGGCGGCGATCTTGGAAGTACCGATATCCAGTCCGATCAGGAGATTCTTTTCGCCTCGTCTCAACATTGGGTTCAACTCCTGGAGGATCCCGAGGTCCGGGATTTCAGTTTTGCCGCTCGCACGGCTTCCACCACACTAGACCCTGGGGCATTACCCTCGGCCCCCGCCCACCGGATCGCCAAGCCATTGCTGTAGCGCATATCGATCAGCGACGGCATTCCGGTGGCGGCCAACCGGGGATAGACCCGAATGAACCTGGACATCCGCTCCTGCACCCGTTCCTTGCCCAAGGCCAGGCTGAATCCCGCACTCAGGCGCAAGGTCCAGGCCCCGCGGGCGTCCTGAGCGAGGGTCTCGATCTCGAGGCCGAGGGCACGCAGCCGTGGCTCCCAGTCCACAAGATGCCGCACCAATTCCAAGGCATCCTGGTCCCTTCCCGAAAGCCTTGGGAGCCCCCGCGGAAGGTCACCCTCTGCGGGCCTGAAGATCACGCCGTCGGCGTCGATCAGGGCGCCTTCGCCCCAACGCGCCAGGGCCACCCGCTTCACCACCCTGAGCTCCAAGCGATCCGGCCAGCGCCGCCGCAGGCTCGCCGACCGCACCCAGGGAATGGCCTCTACCGCCGTTTGGAGCCCTGCCAGATCTTGAGTCAGGATGCCGCCATCCAGATGGGTGATGACCCTTTCCTGGAGACAACGCGACGTCAGATACTTGAGCGCCCCGTCCACCGACACCAGCCGCACCGGCAGCCGCTGGGGCTCCCAAAGCATCAGTAGGTGACCGCCACCACCCAACAGGGACAGCAATCCCAACGCCCACACCCAGCGCACCAACCGCCCACCTATATCCGGTGCTTCGGCCACAGGATCCTTGGCCATCGTGTGTGCGGGACTATTCAAGGCCGGTCTCCCTAAGAACTGGTCTCTAGGACGTGCCAAACCAGGGCATCGAAATCCAACCCCTGGGCCTGGGCGGCCATAGGCACCAGACTGTGGTCGGTCATGCCGGGCACGGTGTTCACCTCCAGCAGGTACGGCCGTCCATCACCATCGAGCATGAAATCCACCCGCCCCCAGCCCTCGGCGCCGACCGTCTCGAAGGCCTCCAGGCACATGGTCCGGAGGCGTGACTCCGATCCGGCATCCAGGCCGCAGGGGCAAAGGTAACGGGTAGTATCGGCAAGGTACTTGGCCTCGTAGTCGTAAAAGGCGCGTGGCGTCTCCAGGCGAATCATGGGCAGGGCCTCGCCGTTGAGGACGGCGCAGGTGTATTCAGGGCCGCCGATCCAACGTTCGGCAAGGACTAGGGCATCGTACTGCGCCGCCGCACGCCAGGCCTCGACCAGCCCCGCGGGATCGTCCGCCCGCGCCATCCCGATACTGGAGCCCTCGCGGGCCGGCTTGATCATGAGGGGAAACCCCAGGGCCTCGGCCTGCTCCAGATCCGCATCCTGCCGCAACAATGCGAAGTCCGCGGTCGGTAGACCACAGCCCTGCCACAAGCGCTTGCAGCGGTATTTGTCCATCCCCAGGGCCGAGCCCAGCACCCCTGAGCCCGTGTAAGGCAACCCGATGGTCTCGAGCGCACCCTGGATCTGCCCATCCTCGCCGCCGCGACCGTGGAGAATGATAAACGCCCGCGCAAACCCGCCGCTACGCAGCCGCTCCAGGGTGCCGATCTGGGCCGGGTCCAGCCCATAGGCGTCCACCCCCTGACGTACCAAGGCCGCCAACACGGCACCGCCACTCTTGAGGGAGATCTCACGTTCGGCCGACTGCCCGCCTAGGAGCACGGCCACCTTGCCGAACCTGTCCGCCTGCGCTGTCATGATTCCCAACCCCCGACCTGCCATACCTCGGGCATCAGGCGCACACCGCTGGTACGCGCCACCTCCGACTGCACCCATTCGATAAGGCGGGCGATGTCCCAGGCGCTGGCGGCCCCGATGTTGACGATGAAGTTCGCATGTTTCTCCGATACTTGGGCATCACCCACGCGCAATCCCTTCAGACCCGCTGCCTCGATGAGCCGCGCGGCATGGTCGCCGGGGGGATTGCGGAACACCGAGCCACAGCTGGGAAGCCCGATCGGCTGCGCACGTCCCCGTCGCTCGAGTAGATCACGGATGCGCTCCAAGCTGGCCGCGGTATCCCCCGGCTCCAGCGCCAACTCCGCCTCCAAAAACCATTCGCCCAGCGGACCCTGAACCCGGCGGTAGCCGATACGGAAATTCGCCGGCAGGCGCTCGCGTACCTCGCCCCGGCGGTCGATGGTGAACACGCGCCTGACCCAACCCCAGGTCTCCCCCCCATAGGCACCGGCGTTCATGGCCAGGGCCCCGCCGAGGGTGCCGGGGATCCCGGCCAGGAACTCCACCCCGGTCAAACCGAGCCGGGCAGCCAAGCGCGCCAGCTTGGCGCAGGAGACCCCGGATTCGGCCCGCATCCCCCGCTCCCCGACGCGCTCCAGAGTATTCAGGCAACCCTGGGTCTGGATCACGGTACCGGCAAAGCCCGCGTCGCTTACCAGCAGGTTGCTGCCCAACCCGAGCCAGAGCACCGGCTCGGTCGGGTCCAGGCCGCGCAGAAAGGCCGCCAGATCGGCGGCATCCGCCGGCCGAAAAAACCGGCGCGCCGGTCCCCCCACCCGCCAGCTGGTGTGACGGGCCAAGGGCTCGTCTACGCGCAGCTCGCCGCGGAGGTCCAGTGTGTCTTCAGTAGCCGATTTCATCCTAATTTCACACAGTATTCCAATAGGACAGGATTAACAGGATGTTCAGGATTAACAGGATTTTTTCTTGGTTTTATGAACTTTTGCCGCACGGTCATACGCTTTGCGATGTGGTTTCCGAATTAATATGCCGATTTTGTCAATTGTCATTTCGAGCAAAGCGAGAAATCCTGTATCGGTACTTCTTATTTGCCTTATCTCACCGGGGCGAAAATCGGTCCGAATCGGTCACCAGTCATCGGGGACGAGCGCCAACAACAGGTCCGGCTTGTCGTCCGGGACGTATTGACAAGGTAGGGCGCCGCGTTTGTCCTCTATATCGATACGGGCGCCGTATCGTAGGAGCAGACGGGCGCCCTGCTCATCCCCACGGGCCGCCGCATCATGCAACAAACTCCAACCATTGTCCTTGGAAGCGTTCGGATCCGCGCCATTGAGCAACAGGAACTCCCCGATCTCTAAACAATCGTCCATCAGGGCATACCACAAAGGCGTCCTACCATCGTAATCCTTCATGTCGATATGTTTGTTCAGCGGGAGCAATAAGCGGGCGATTTCCAGGGAACACCCATAGGGGACCCAGTGCCAGATGATGAAACCGTCACTACCGATACGAAGCGGATCGGCGCCCCGTTCCAGCAGGAGCTTCACCAGCTCCACATGGCCTTCACCGGCGGCCATGAGTAACAGGCTATCGCCGTCGGCGTCGGTGGTTTTGACGCTCGCCCCGCGATCCAGAAATCCCTTTACCTCCTCGATGCGGCCATTGTCCACCGCATCGACCAGTTGTTCGCTGATTTTGTCAATTGTCATTTCGAGCAAAGCGAGAAATCCTGTATCGGTACTTCTTATTTGCCTTATCTCACCGGGGCGAAAATCGGTCTGAATCGGTCACCAGTCCTCGGGGACGAGCGCCAACAACAGGTCCGGCTTATCGTCCGGAACGCACTGACAAAGCAGGTCGCCGCGTTTGTCACTTATGTCGATACGCGCGCCATATTTCAGGAGCAGACGAACGCCTTGCTCGTTCCCGTCACTCGCCATCTCATGCAACCCAGTCCAACCATGACCGTTGGAAGAATTCGGGTCCGTGCCACGGACCAACAGGAACTCCGCAACCTCCATGCAATCGTCCATCAGGGCGTACCACAAAGGCGTCGCGCCGTTGTCAGCTTTCGTGTCGATATGCGGATTCAGCGGAAGGAGTAAGCAAGCAATTTCCAGAGAACATCCAAGAGAACACCCAAAGGGGACCCAGTGCCAAACGATGAAACCGTCGCTACCGACATGGAGCGGATCGGCGCCCCGTTCCAACAGGGGCTTCACCATCTCCGGATCGCCTTCCTTAACGGCTATGAGTAACAGGCTATCGCCCTGGGCATTGGTGGTATCGACGCTCGCCCCGCGATCCGAAAAGCCTTTTACTTCCTCGATACGGCCATTGTTCACTGCGTCGATCAGTCGCACGGTATCTTCCGTCCAGCCCTCGGGGACGAGTGCCCGCAACAACTCCGGCTTATCGTCCGGAACATATTGACAAGGCAGGGCGCCGTGCTCGTCCTCTATATCGATACGGGCGCCGTATTGCAGGAGTAGGCGAACCCCCTCTTCATTGCTTCAATAACTTTAGTGCGCGAAGCGCATCATAGTTGAAACTATGGACTTTAAGTCCCTTCCCGTTCAGTCCGTGGTTTGTCCACGGATGAGGATTTTAGTCCTCCAGACTATGGACTTTCAGTCCATAGTGGTTGATTAATAGGTCCGGTTTGTTGTCCGGAACGCACTGACAAGGCAGGGCGCCGCGTTTGTCCTCTATATCGATCCGGGCGCCGTACTTCAGGAGCAAACGAACCTTCTCTTCGTTCCCGTCACTCGCCATGTCATGCAACAGGCTCCAACCATCATCGTCGCAAGAATTCGGGTCCGCGCCATGGGTCAACAGGAACTCCGCAATCTCCATACAATCATCCGCTAGGGCATGCGCCAAAGGCGTCATGCCCTCGTAATCCTTCATGTCGATATGTGGATTCAGAGGGAGTAGTAATCGGGCGATTTCCAGAGAACACCCGTAGGCAACCCAGTGCCAGACGATGAAACCATCACCACCGATATGGAGCGGATCGGCACCCCATTCCAGCAGGAGCTTCACCATCTCCAGGTCCCCCTCACCGACAGCCAGGAGTAACAGGCTATCGCCGTCGGCGTCGGTGGTATCGACGCTCGCCCCGCGATCCAGGAAGTCCTTTACCTCCTCGATACGCCCATTGTTTACCGCATCGACCAGTCGTTCGCTGATCTTGTCCATTGTCATTTCGAGCAAAGCGAGAAATCCTGTATCGGTACTTCTTATTTGCCTTATCTCACCGGGGCGAAAATCGGTCCGAATCGGTCACCAGTCCTCGGGGGCGAGTTCCATAAACAGGTCCGGCTTGTCGTCCGGAACGTATTGACAAGGCAGGGCACCGTGTTTGTCCTCTATATCGATACGGGCGCCGTATTGCAGGAGAAGACGGACGCCCTGCTCGTCCCCACGAATCGCCGTGTCATGCAACAGGTTCCGACCATTATCATCGCAAGCGTTCGGATCCGCGCCATTGATTAACAGAAACTCCGCAATCTCCAAACAATCATCTATCAGGGCGTACCACAAAGGTGTCATGCCGTCATAATCCTTCATATCGATATGTTTGTTCAGCGGGAGCAGTAAGCGGGCGATTTCCAGGCAACACCCATAGGCGACCCAGTGCCAGACGATGAAACCATCACCACCGACACGGAGCGGATCGGCGCCCCGTTCCAGCAGGATCTTCACCAGCTCCAGGTCGCCCTCACCGGCGGCCAGGAGTAACAGGCTATCGCCGTCGGCGTCGGTGGTTTCGACGCTCGCCCCACCATCCAGAAGGCTCTTTACTTCCTCGATACGCCCATTGTTTACCGCATCGACCAGTCGTTCGTTGTTATCCACCAGGATCGCCCTCTCTGAGACCATTACTCGGTCCTCATCGACCTTTTCTATAGCGCGGTCTGGCTCCCTTCTGCCCCTGCAGTGGGTAGTCTTCGTCGAGCTGTTCTTTGGAACGGTCCGGTTCCCCCGGCCACTTCTTGTCATGGGCCTTACGACCGGCATTCGTGCCCTTTTCCCCTCCGCCTGCTTCCCTCTCTAATTCCTTCTTTTTATGCCTAGCATAGCGATCAGATGCGGGCCGGTGCCTATCACGCTCTCTTTTTTCTTCTTCCTCCCGCTTTTTTCGTTCTTTCTTAGTCTCCCTGCACTTTTCACATTTTTTGCATATCTCGTCTTCGGGCTGATCTTTGGATTCGTTTTTCGTTTGCTCCTCGATCTTTTCAGCGAGCACCGCCACGCCGGCCAACCCCAATGTACCCCCGATCACGGCCAGGGTGGCCTTCGCCGCCGTAGCGAGCGCCGCCGCGGTTTCCGGAACAAGAACAGCAAGTACCGGAGCCGGAGCCGGAGCCGGCATTATAATCTCCTTTTAATCAATAAACCGGTTATCCCTTAGTCATGCTTGCGTATGGCGAAGCTGACGGATCAACATATCCAACTTTTGGTCCATCGTATACCCTTCCAGACTCAGAAACCTCACCACCTCGGGACATTCAAGCTTACCCCTGGTCGAAATATACAACAAAGCATATTGATGGTATGCCTTAATCGAATGCGCGCCGAGCTCACGGGCCCTTTCACAGGCAAAATAGATCATATTGACCAGCTCGTCATATCCATATTGCGCCGCAAGCTCGGGGAAATCGGATTCAATCTTGTTACAGATGTTCCTTCTTAAAAACCAATGTGCAAACTTACTATATTCTCGGTATGAGAATTCGAGCATCGGCCTCCTCCTCTAATCCCAATACCATTAAGCCAGAAGAGAAAACGACGAAGCGCGCGAACCGGCGCGAAAAAGATCCCTCCCTTCGGTTCGGGATGACAATTTCGCACGGATCCGCGTGATTCGCGGTTTTTTGCTCTTTTCCGCCGACCATAACGCTTAACCTAGTGGCACTGCCTCTAATCCAATATCACAATTTGCAATCATTTGCGTTGATTTGCGTTCATTTGCGGATAAATAAATCATCCTTCCCCTCCTGCCGCCCGTAACAGATCCGGCAACCGAGCCGCCAGGGCCCCAATATCGCCGGCCCCCATGGTCAGGACCAGATCACCGTCTGCGAGCAGGGTCCCCAGCATCCGGGGCACATCCTGTAAATCTCGGGCAAATACCGGGGCCACTTCGCCGCGGGCCCGGATCGCACGGCTCAGGGTGCGGCCGTCGGCGCCCGGCAGCGGCGCTTCCCCTGCCGCATAGACCTCGCACAAGACCAGTACGTCCGCATCCGACAACACCTGTACGAAATCCTCGAACTGCTCCTGGGTGCGGGTGAAGCGGTGCGGCTGGAACACCAGCACCAGTCGCCGTCCCGGCCAGCCGTGGCGTGCCGCTTCGAGCGTGACCGCCACCTCCCGCGGGTGATGCCCGTAATCGTCCACTAAAACCAGCTCGCGACCGTCCCCTGCCCTGATCGGTCTGATGGCAAAGCGACGGCTGATACCCTGGAAGCCACTGAGCGCGCGCTGGATGGCCGTCTCTTCCACGCCTAGCTCCAAGGCCACCGTGATCGCGGCCAGGGCGTTGAGCACGTTGTGACGTCCGGGCAGATTGAGCTCTACCTGGAGGGACCCCTCCCGCCCCTCCCAACGCACGGAGAAGACCATGCGCAGGCCGTCCTGGCGGATGCCCTCGCCCCGTACGTCCGCCTCCGCACGGGTCCCGTAGGTACGCACCGGACGCGGGACCAGGGGCGCCAGGGTGCGGACCTCGTCATCGTCGATACACAAGACCGCCAGCCCGTAGAAGGGCAGATGGTGCAGGAATTCCATGAAGATGCTGCGGAGGCGATCGAAATCATTGTCGTAGGTGCGCATGTGGTCGGCGTCGACGTTCGTGAGTACCGCCAGCATGGGTTGCAGATAGAGGAAGGAGGCATCGCTCTCGTCGGCCTCGGCGATCAAGTACTGGCTGGTGCCCAACCGGGCGTTGGCGCGGGCACTGTTGAGGAGCCCACCGATGACAAAGGTCGGATCCAGCCCGCCTTCGGCCAGCACGCTCGCAATCAGGCTGGTGGTCGTGGTCTTGCCGTGGGTCCCGGCCACCGCCACCCCATAGTAGAAACGCATGAGCTCGGCCAACATCTCGGCGCGGCGCACCACGGGGATCCGCTGCGCGCGGGCGGCGCACAGCTCCGGGTTATCCGCATCGATGGCGGTAGAGACCACCACTGCATCGGCCCCCTGTGTTTGCTCGGCCCGATGTCCGATCCAGACCATTACGCCCAGGGTCTCCAACCGCCGGGTTGCCTCACTCGCCCGTTGATCGGAGCCGGAGACCCGATAGCCGAGATTGGCCATGAGCTCGGCGACTCCGCTCATGCCCGAACCCCCGATACCGACGAAGTGCAGGCGGCGGATCCGCCCCATGTTGCCGGCCCCGAAACGCATCGTCCCGCTCATGCCCCAGCGACCTCCCAACAGGCCCGGGCGATCCGCGCCGCCGCATCCGGCTCCGCCCGACCGCGGGCGGCCTGTGCCATCGCGATCAGGCGCGACCGGTCGCTGAATAACCCGACCAACACCGCACCCAGGGACGCCGGGGAGAGCTCGGTCTGGGGTAAGAGCTGCGCGGCCCCGACGTCTGCCAGGTAACGGGCGTTGCTGGTCTGGTGATCGTCCACTGCGTAGGGATAGGGCACCAGGATCGAGCCCACCCCCGCCGCCGCCAGCTCGGAGACGGTCAGCGCGCCGGCCCGGCACACCACTAGATCCGCCCAGGCATAGGCCTCCGCCATCTTTTCAATGAAGGGGGTAACCTGGGCCGCGACACCGGCATCGGCGTAGGCCCTGCGGGCCGTCTCCAACGTGCGCTCCCCGGCTTGGTGGCGGATCTGTGGTCTCTGTTCGGGAGGCAAGGTGGCAACCGCCCCGGCGATGGTCTCATTGAGTATCTTGGCCCCCAAGGAGCCCCCGATCACGAGCAGGTGGCCGGGACCGGACCGTGCCGCTAACCGCTCCTGCGGTGCCGGTAGGGCCAGGATCTCCGGTCGGACCGGGTTACCGCTGGTGATCGCGCCGCGCCCTGCCGGGAAGCTACCGGGAAAGGCCTCGAACACGCGTGCGGCGACGCGGGACAACCAGCGATTGGTGAGTCCCGGTACCCGGTTCTGCTCCTGGATCACCAAGGGGACACCTAAGAGCCTGGCCATGAGTCCACCGGGCCCGGAGGCAAAACCGCCCATCCCCAGGACCAGATCGGGACGCCGCCGGCGCAGGATACCTGCCGCCTGACGCAGGGCCGCCGCGAGCTTGAAGGGAGCCGCCAGGACCTGCCGCGGCCCCTTACCCCGCAGCCCCTCGATGCCGATCCACTCCAGCGGGAATCCATGTGCGGGGACCAGCCGTGCCTCCAGGCCGCGCCTGGTGCCGATCCAGAACACCTCCATGCCCTGCTCACGCAGCAACCCGGCCACCGCCAGGGCGGGGAAGACGTGACCGCCGGTGCCTCCGGCCATGACACAGAGGAGCCTGTCCGACTTACGGCTGTTCTGCTGCGGAACCGCGGATGCCGGCCAGATTCTCCGCTCGATTTCGTTAAATAGGCCCACTATTCGCCTCAATCGATCAATAAATCTGCCTCGGCCCCGCGATCCCTCGCGACGAACGCGTAAGCCGGACAGGCTCCTAAGCGCGGGCCCATTTCATCCCCGCCACGGGTTTCTGCTCCGCGGCCTCGAGCCGCAGCAGATCCCGGTCGATACGCAACAGGAGCCCCACCGCCATACAGGTGACGATGATGCTGTTGCTCCCGTAGCTCATGAAGGGCAGGGTGAGCCCCTTGGTCGGCAACAGACCGAGATTCACGCCGATATTGACCATGGCCTGGAGGCCGATGCCCAACCCGAACCCGTGGGCCGCGTAGGCGGCAAACCAGCAATCGGCGCGCTCGGCGCGGGCACCGATGGCCAGCACCCGCCACAGAAAAAAGCCGAAGGCCGCGACCACCGCCAGCGTGCCGACTAGCCCGAGCTCCTCACCGACGACTGCCATCAGGAAATCCGTATGGGCCTCCGGGAGAAAAAACTGTTTCTGGATGCCGTTCCCGAGTCCGACCCCGAGCCACTCGCCGCGACCGAAGGCGATGAGTGCCTGGGAGAGCTGGAAGCCGGTATCGAAGGGGTCGGCGAAGGGATCCAGGAACGAGGTAAGTCGTTCCAGTCGGTAGGGCTCCAATGCCACCAGGATCACGGCGGCCACGATCAGCATTCCGAACAGCACGGCGAAATGGGTCACCCGGATGCCGCCCAGGAACAACAGACCCAGCACCGTAGCGAGCAGAATGACGGTGGTGCCGAAGTCCGGCTGGCGCAAGATCAAGGCACTGGCGATCACCATCAGGATCATGGGCTTGAGAAACCCCCACAGGCTGGTGACCACCTCCTCGCGGCGACGCACCAGATAACCGGACATGAAGATGACGGCAAAGAACTTCATGAACTCGGAGCTCTGGAGGTTGAATGGCCCCAGCGGAATCCAACGGCTGGCGCCGTTGACCGTACGCCCGATGCCCGGAATCAGGACCAGGACCAATAAGACCAGACCCAGCAGGAACAAGGCGGGTCCTGAGCGCTCCCACCAGGGCAAGGGGGTAGCAAACACCAGGATTCCCGCCACCGCGGCCAGCCCTAGGGCCAAGGCATGCCGGATCACGAAATGGAAGGGGGCATCGAAGGTACGATCGGCAATGGGCATAGACGCGGATGACATCATCACCAACCCGAATCCCAACAGCACCAGCACACAGGCCAGGAGCGGCCAATCCAGATCCGGCGGGCTGATCCGCCGGCGGTTGCGTCCCCGCCCCCGCGATCCGCGCTCCGCCCGTTTTTCGGTGCTGTCGGGATGCGTGCCGGGACTTGCCTGTCGGATCTGATCCTCGGTGTCGTTGGGATGCACACTAGGGTTCGCCTGCCGAATCTGATCCTCGCCGCTGGCGGGATGCACGTCGCGGTCCGTCTGTGGGGTCTGATGCTTGGTGCTCATACCTCGAGTGCCTCCACCGCCGCGGCGAAGGCCCGGCCGCGATGGGCGTAGTCCTCGAACATATCGAAGCTGGCGCAGGCCGGGGAGAGTAGAACACAGTCGCCAGGCCAAGCGGCAGCGAACGCGCGGTGCACCGCATCCGGCATGTCCTTGGCGGGCAGTATCTCCGCCCGGCCGGCGAGTGCGCGCTCGATCAGGAGGGCGTCGCGCCCGATCAGGACCACCGCACGCGCCGCACGCTCCACCGCTGCTGTCAAGGAGGTGAAATCGGCGCCCTTACCCTCGCCGCCGGCGATGAGGACCGCCCGCCTTGGACCCGTAGAATCGATCAGGCCGTCCAAGGCAGCGACGGTCGCACCCGGGTTAGTTCCCTTGGAGTCGTCGTACCAGTCGACCCCCCCTTTGTCGGCCACCAGGGCAGTCCGGTGGGGCAGTCCAGGGAAGGTACGCAGGGCCTCCAGCATGGCTGCCTCCGACAGACCACAGACCTGACCCATAGCCAGCGCAGCCAAGGCATTGGCCAGATTGTGGCGTCCCTTTATTACGACCTCATTGGTTGGCAGCAGGCGCTCACCTCCGCGGGCAATCCAGGGGACACTGTCGGATTCGATCACTCCGAAATCCGCCGCCGACTCGGGTATGCCGCGCGTAAACCCGACGTCCCGTGCCGCCGTGCCCGCCATGGCCCGTATCTGGGAATCGTCCAGGTTCAGGACCCCCGTCCGGGCGCCGGATAGGATCCGTTGCTTGGCGGCGGCATAATTGGCAAGGCTGTCATACCGGTCCATATGATCCGCCGAGACATTGAGCACGGTTGCCACCTCGGGTTTGAGGGACCAGGTGGATTCGAGCTGAAAGCTGGAAAGTTCCAACACATAGAGCGCCACCTCGTCATCAAGCAGCTCCAGGGCCGGTTGTCCCAGATTCCCGCCGACCGCTGCCCGGGTGCCGGCCAGATGCGCTATCCGTCCCAACAATGTGGTGACCGTACTTTTGCCATTGGAGCCGGTAATGGCAGCCACTGGTGCACGCGCGGCCTGGGCGAAGAGCTCGATGTCCCCCATCACCGGCACCCCGCGCGCCATTGCTTCGGCAATGGGAGGTTCCCGCAAGGACACGCCGGGGCTGACGATCAGCCACTCGGCGGCCTTGATAACGTTCGGATCGAAGCCACCGAGAAACAAGGGCAGATCCGGCAGCTTCTGGCGCGCCGTCGCCAGCTCGGGAGGAGATCGGCGCGAATCCATGACCGCCACGGTGACCCCTTGCTTTCCCAAATAACGGGCACAGGACAGACCCGTCTTGCCCAAGCCCAGAATCAGAGCCTTGTCGGGGAGGGATCGGAGCTGGGTTGTTCGAGTCATTCCAGGCATCGCTGTAAAGGCTTCAGATTTTTTAAATTGCTTCAATGAGGCCACCGTATTATCCCAATCCTCGAACCAGATTTTCTGCTCGCTTGGGTGTCAATCTTTGAACGAGATCAGGTCGCGGATCTACGGATTCAAATGCTTTAAGGATCAATTCGGAAAATTCCTGTGGAGCATCTATATATAATGCAGTGCTGTCATGTAAACCAAATCGTACCCGTAATCCCTCTGAAAGTATTTCCGCATCCAAGTCATAAAACCACTCTTCCTCACCCGAGCTGATTTCCTGAAGCAGCTTGACATCAATGGGTATCCGTTCGTGCTGATCAAGGAGTCGATTCCATTCATTGATCCTGAGACCATATCCCTGAGAACGGAGTATCCATAACTGACATATGGTTGAACCGAGTTGTCGCATTATCAACTCGATTAGTACCTGCAGTGGAAATCCTTGCGGTGTATTTTCTTCATCTCGGATCCAGTATCTCATAATGGTTTACCTCCACCCTTTTCCCTCGTGTAACCCCCTTTAGGTGCTAACTCAGGATTGTTAGGTGTTAATTTATGTTGATGTGGCACATATGGATGAGCATCAGGATATCCATGATCGGTGAAATCGATATCTCGTTGAGGTTGCAGGTTGCTGTTCGAACCATAAGTCCATTCTCTAGCCTGTGGCTCTGAACCGTACTTAGGCTTTGAACGTCCAAGCTGCGTATGAGGAAAGTCAGCATCGGGTATAGGTACGCCGTATTTATCAGTAGGCAATTCTCTATCCGGAAAGTATGATCCCTCTTTCGGCACACCCTTTGGCCGTAGACCCGGCGACCAGGCCTTTTTTATTCGAGTCACCCCGAACCCTACCGTAATAATACCTGTGCCCCGTTCATTGCTTCAATAACTTTAGTGCGCGAAGCGCATCATAGTTGAAACTATGGACGTTAAGTCCCCTCACGTTCAGTCCGTGGCTTGTCCACGGATGAGGATTTTAGTCCTCCAGACTATGGACTTTCAGTCCATAGTGGTTGATTTTATATCAGGAGACCGCAATCGACCATTGAGATCCAACCAGCGTTCGAGCAATGGTACGCACTGTCGGGCGGATTCCTGGGCAATCTTGAAATTTCTGATTCCCTCTTTCGAGCTTATGGCGTCCTGGGTATCTTCGATGCCGTCGATTGCCTCGCTGATCTGAGCGATATAGCTATCTATCTCGGGCGAGTTCTTTGAACCCCTCCAGGACTATCTCGCCTGTTATGATCCTTGCCTGCTTAGTCAGCTTGTTCATGATATATACTCAAAGTCGGATGTTGGGATTCGTTCCTCACCCCAACCTACGGGCTACGGGCTCGTAGGCGCGGGCTTGCCCGCGCTTCCCCGAGCATTCGAGTCGGCCCGGTTGCGTTCCAGCCTAGCGCTGGCAAGCCGGCGCCTACCGCTCATGGCTTGTTGATTTATACGCGCTCGCCCTGCTGCCCCGCACGGGCGCCTTGAATTTTTCAAGGTGCCTCATCTGGCTCCCACGCTCCAGAGAACCTTTCCGTTAAGGTTCCGATCCTCAGCATCGAGCTTCGGAATCTCTCCGTCGATGTTCCGATCCTCTCCTTCCAGTCTCCGAACCTCGACCGCCACACCATTCCTCGTTCCTCCGGGTGATCGGATTGCTGCTTTTTGTGCGCTCGCTTGAAGCGTTCACCCAGCTGCTCGGCTACGGGCTTCAAACCCGGCGTAGTCTTGGCGGCGGTTTTGACAGATTCATACCCCGAACGGAATCACGTCTTAAGATCGTTCGGGTACGCCTTAAGGTCTCAATTCCGTGCAGGTAGCTGGTAGGCTGGGTCGAGGGACGAGACCTGGCAAACCAGACTACCTGTAAAAGCTGGGTTTCGTTCCTCAACCCAGCCTACACCTACGGTTCCTTTTTAGACAGCCTCTCAATTTCGCGCAGGCAGTGGGTAGTAAGTCCTGAGTAGATCTATCAACTTACCCATCTTATGTTCTTCAATACAATTCCTAACTGCTGCTCCTATTATTTCATCGACATGCTGTGTCTGAAGTTGTTCAGGTAGATCCGTTACCTGAGTTATACCTAGGCCGAGCGCTTCGGCCAGCTTGGTTTCAGACTCGAATATTTCAATGATTTCTTGCTTGTTCATGGTATGAGATAGGTTTGGATGCCTATAAACCCTTGAGTATGTGAAAGATTAGCCCACGTAGGATACGGTGAGCGACACGAACCGTATCGACATGAACCGGTAGGCCCGATGTCTACCACCGGTGTTTCAGATTCCCCCAAGCTGGTCATCCCTGACTCCTGGATTCCGGCAATCCCTGCAGAATCTCGTAGGGTACTCATAGAAGATTTAACCGCAAATAGATCAAGAATAGTCAATGATGGCAAACCGATTACAACCTATTTGCGTTTATTCGCGTTCATTTGCGGCAAAAAATAAAGCTCTTTGATGAAGCAACAAATCCGATTCGTGTCTATTCGTGTTCATTCGTGGTTCCCGATTCGTGTGATTCGCGGTTCCAACCCTCACCGGATCTTCAAACTCGCCAGCCCGACTAGCACCAGAATCACGGTCAGGATCCAGAACCGCACAATCACCCTCGACTCCGGCCAGCCTTTGAGCTCGAAATGATGATGCAGGGGCGCCATGCGAAAGATCCGTCTGCCCGCCAGCTTGAAGGAGGCCACTTGGATCATCACCGACAGGGTCTCCATGACGAAGACCCCGCCCATAATCAGCAACACCACCTCCTGGCGGGCGATCACCGCGACCGTGCCGAGGGCCGCGCCCAGGGCCAGGGCGCCGACATCGCCCATGAAGACCTGCGCTGGATAGGTGTTGAACCAGAGGAAGCCGAGCCCGGCGCCCACCAAGGCGCCGCAGAAGACCACCACCTCGCCGATGCCCGGCACATACGGGATCTTGAGATAGGCTGCGAAATCCACCCGGCCGGAGGCATAGATGAACACGCCCAAGGCGCCGCAGACCAACACCGAAGGCAACACCGCGAGGCCGTCCAGCCCGTCTGTAAGATTCACGGCGTTGCTGGAGCCGACAATGACCAGATAGGCCAGGATCACGAACCAGGGCCCGAGTTGGAAGGAGACCTCCTTCAGATAGGGCACCAACAGGGCCGTCTCGGCGGGAGTCGCGGCGACGGCATAGAGGTATCCGGCAGCGGCCAGGCCCACCAGGGATTGCCCGAGAAACTTATAGCGGGAGGCCAGGCCCTTAGAGTCCTTGAGCGCCAGCTTGCGATAGTCATCCACCAACCCGATGGCCCCGCAGGCGAGGGTGACCAGCAGTACCAACCAGACATAGCTATTGGCCAGGTCTACCCATAGCAGGGTGGCAATCCCGACAGCCACCAGGATCAGGGCCCCGCCCATGGTAGGGGTACCGGCCTTGGACAGGTGGCTCTGAGGTCCGTCGTCCCTCACGGTCTGACCGATCTTGTACCGGGTCAGACGCCGGATCATGGCCGGTCCGACCAGGAACGAGATGATCAACGCAGTGAGCACCGCCATGATCCCGCGCAGGGTCAGGTAACGAAAGACGGAGAAGGCGCTCTCGAATTGTCCGAGCCAAGCGGTCAGATAGAGGAGCATCTCAAACCCTCCCCGCCTCGCAGATGGCGTCCGCCACGTGCTCCATGGCAGCGGCCCGAGATCCCTTCACCAGCACTAGATCCTGGGGGCTTAAGCGTCCCCGCAGCGCGGAGATCAGGGACGCCTGATCGTGGAAGTGCTGTCCGTCCGGACCGAAGGCCTCCGCTGCCAGGGCACCGAGTATTCCCACCGTGTAGAGGACCTCGACGCCGGCCGCCCGTGCGGCCGCTCCCAGATCTCGGTGCAACACCTCGGTGTCCGGTCCCAGCTCCGCCAGGTCACCCAATACCAGCCAGTGGCGGCCGGGCAATCCCACCAGCACCTCGATGGCCGCCCGGACCGAGTCCGGATTGGCGTTGTAGCTGTCGTCGATCAGACGCAGCCCATCGGGGCACTGTCTGGGACACAAACGCCCCGGTACCGGTTTCAGGCCCGCAAGCCCGGCCCGGATCGCCTCGGGTCCTACTCCCAAGACCCTGGCAACGGCCACCGCGACCAGGGCATTGCGAATGTTGTGCATGCCCGCCAGACCCAGCTCCAGCTCCAGCTCCCTGCCGCCGACTTGGACCTTGAAGCGAGTGCGGAAGCCGTCCTGGTCCCAGACGCCTCGGATCCCATCGGTCTCGACGCGCACATCGGCATCGGCATCGGGACCGCAGGTCAGCACCCGGCGACCGGCGGCCAGCTCGCGCCAGAGACCAGTCCAAGGCGCATCCGAGGGCACGATGAAGGTACCGTCCGCCGGCAGGCCCTGGGCGATCTCCCCCTTGGCGCGGGCGACGCCCTCGAGGCTGCCGAAACCCTCGAGGTGGGCGCTTCCTGCGTTGGTGATGACGGCGATGTCGGGACGTCCGATGGCGGTCAGGTAGGCGATCTCGCCGGGGTGGTTGGCACCCATCTCCAGGACCAGGAAGTCCTGATCGCGGGCAGCGAGTAGGGTCAGGGGCAGGCCGATGTGGTTGTTGAGATTGCCGCCGGTGGCGTGCACCGAGCCGACCTGCCCCAGGACGGCGGCGATCATTTCCTTGCAAGTCGTCTTGCCGTTACTCCCGGTAACCGCGACCACCCGACCTCTGACGCGCTCCCGCCAAGCCGCGGCCAATCTTCCCAGGCCCAAGCAGGTGTCGTCCACGATCAGCTGCGGAATATCCACATCCACCCGGTGGTCCACCAGGGCCGCCGCGGCCCCTTGTCGCCCGGCCTGGGCGACGAACTCATGGGCATCGAAACGCGCTCCGCGCAGGGCTACGAAGAGCTGCCGGGTACAATCCCCGCGACTGCCGGTGCCGACGGCGTCGAAGCGGACGTCGGGGCCCGCGACCCGGCCCCCGATGCGGGCGGCGGCTTCGGAAAGCGTCCACATCAGCGTCGGCCCCCCACGCCCGCCAACAGCAGAGTCGCGCCCGGATTGTCAGGCGGCACATTGAACAGACGCAGGGCCCCTTCCGTAACCTTGGCGAACACGGGAGCGGCGACCTTGCCGCCGTAGTAGTCTTTACCACGCGGCTCGTCGACCATGACCACCATGACGAAACGGGGCCGGGAGGCGGGGGCTATACCGGCGAAGACCGCTTGATAGCGCCTGGCGGAGTAACCGCCCCGGATCGCCTTCTTGGTCGTACCCGTCTTGCCGCCGACCCGGTAACCCGCGATGGCGGCCAGCCTGGCGGTACCCTTGGCGGAAACGACCGTCTCCAGCACGGCCCGCACCCGGCGCGCCGTGGTGGCAGAGAGAATCCGTTCCGCGGCGGGGTGCTCAGGGCGCTTGAGGAGACTGACCGGCCGCTTGATACCGTCCGCCGCCAACACCCCGTAGGCCTGGGCAAGCTGCAAGGTGGTCACCGACAGGCCATAGCCGAAGGCTAGGGTGGCGTGCTCGAACGCTCGCCAATCCCGGAAGTGACGCAGCTGCCCCGGGGTCTCGCCCGGGAACTTGATGCCGGTCGAGCGACCGAAGCCGAGCCGATGGTAAAGCCGCCATAGCACGGACTTACGCATCCGCAAGGCCAGCTTGACCGCACCCACATTGCTCGATTTGGTGATGACGCCCATGGTATTCAGCCGGCCGTAGTTGCGGATATCCTTGACCACATTGGGCCCGACGCGCAGGGTGCCCGGATTGGTGTCGATGGGTGCGCGCGGACCCACCAGACCCGCCTCCAAGGCCGCGGCTACCACCAGCGGTTTGACCGTAGAACCGGGCTCCATGACATCGGTGAGGGCCCGATTGCGGCGGGCGCTTTCCTTACCCCTCAGCTTGGCGTTGGGGTTGTAGGTCGGCTGGTTCACCATCGCCAACACCTCGCCGGTCTCTACGTCCAGCACCACCGCGGAGGCGGCTACCGCCTGATGCTTGTTTACCGCCCGCACCAACTCGCGGTGGGCGAGGAACTGTAGGCGCCGATCAATGCTTAGGGTCAGATGCCTGCCGTGACGCGCCGGCTTGATGCGCTCGACCTCGGCCACGACGCGACGATGACCGTCCTGGATGACCCGCCGCTTGCCGGGCTTCGCCCGCAGCCAGGAATCATAGGCGAGCTCCATACCCTCGATACCCCGGTCGTCCACATCGGTGAAGCCGATGACATGGCCGAAGATCTCGCCGCTGGGATAGAAGCGCTGGTATTCGGATTCCAGACCCACCCCCCGCAGCCGGTGTTGAGCGATAATCCGCTTCACGGCAGCGGTTTCCTTGGGTCCGATCCTGCGTTTGAGATAGAGGAAGGCGCGTTCGCGTTTGGCTTTCAGCCGCGCCATCAACTCAGTCCCATTTATCCCCAAGGCCCCGGCCAGGGCACGCACCGCCTGGGGCTGATCCACCAATTGGCGGGGGTCGCCCCAGACAGTGGCCACCGGAGTACTGACGGCGAGTGGCTCTCCGTTGCGGTCCAGGATCATGCCCCGGCGGGCAGGGATTTCGGATACCCGAAGATGGCGGCGCTCACCCTCGGTGCGGAGAAAATTCTTCTCCATGACCTGGCGCTCGAAGGCGCTCGCGATCACGGCCAGAAACAGCATTCCCAAGCCACTCACTAGAACCCGTCGCCGTAGCATGAAGCTCGGTTTTTTGCGCCGGCGTTCGACCCGCTCGACGCGCTTGCGCCGCTGTACCTTAGCGGTCATTATCACCTCCGATCACGCGCATGTCCTGATTGCGGGGCAGATACATGCCGAGCAGCTTGCGGGCCTTGGTCTCGATGCGTGACTGGGTGGTCAGCGCGGCCTCCTCGAGCCGCAGCTCCCCCCAGCGCACCTCCAGCTTCTGGCGCTCGGCGCGTAGAGCCTGGAGCTCCACGAATTCCACCCGGCTCAAATACTTGGTGTACACGATCCCGATTCCGGTACCGACGGTGCCCGCGATAAGCAACAACAGAAACCCAAGCTCGTAACGGGTCATGTCAGCCGCTCCGCCACCCGCATCAGGGCACTGCGCGCGCGGGGATTCGCAGCCACCTCCGCGCTGGAGGGCCGCACCGGCTTGCCGACCGACCGCAAACGGGCATTGGTCTCCCGGGCCGTCACGGGAATCCCGCGGGGAAATCGGTCCCCGTGCGCCTCATTGCGGATGAAACGCTTGACGATACGGTCCTCCAGAGAATGAAAACTGATGACCACCAAGCGGCCACCGGCGGTCAGCAGACCGCAGACACTGTCCAGGCAGGCGCGGAGCTCCTCGAGCTCGCGATTGATATGGATCCGGATGGCCTGAAAGGTCCGGGTAGCCGGATGCTTGCCCGGCTCCCGATCCGGATTGGCGGCAGCGACGATTTGTCCCAGGGCGCCGGTGGTGACGAGCGGTCGCTCGCTTCGGGCCCGGACGATGGCACGGGCGATACGCCTAGCCCGGCGTTCCTCACCGTAATCCCGCAGGATGCGCGCGATCTCCTCTTCCTTGGCCCGGGCCAGCCATTGGGCCGCGGTCTGTCCACCGCTGGTGTCCATGCGCATATCCAGGGGCCCGTCCGCGGAAAAGCTGAAACCGCGGTCCGGCTCGCCGAGCTGAGGCGAGGAGACCCCCAGATCCAGCAGCAGCCCGCTGACCCGGCCCCACAGACCGCGCCGTCGCGCCACTTCTTCCATCCGTGAGATGGGCATGTGCTCGATGGCGAACCTCGGGTCGCGCCGCGCCAGGGAGACACCGGCGGCGACCGCCTGCGGATCCCGATCTAGGCCCAACAGGCTACCTGCGGCACTCAACCTGGCCAACAGGGCGCGTGCGTGCCCCCCACGGCCGAAGGTGCCGTCCAGATAGATCCCAGCGGGGTCGATCACCAAGGCTTCCAAGCTCTCCTCCAGTAATACCGGTGTGTGGATACCTGTCGTACCTGGGTCTTTCACTTCCGGTCGCCAGCTATCGCTTAGGCTCAGGGACACGGCGCATTAGCGCCGATATCCCCTGGAGCCCATTGTTAGGGCTTTACACTTGACTTCACGTCAAAGCATTCAATGAACTAATGATTTCCTCTAGTTTCTCCCGGACAGCGGCTTCTTGTTCATCTTCACCCGATGGGGCTTCGTAATATTTTTCTGACACAAATTCTTCAACAGGCTCCAAATCTTCAAGTATTTTCTCTGCTCTAGCTTTTTCGTCATCCTTCACCCTTCGCGCCTCTGCGAGCAACTCTATGTTTTTCTCGTTTGCTATTGACGCACACCTTGATAAAACCGCCGCGGTGTCCGGCATAGCATGAGCGATGGCTTCTAGAACCGCCGTAAAATCACCTTTGCCTATTTGCAGAAGAACGGATGTTGTTCCACCACCTTTAGAGGTGAGGCTAAATCTCAGGTCTAAAGTTTCATCTCGGGTGTTGGCATTGAATGAGCAATTCCTAGTTTCTAAGTTCAAATACGGAGCCGTCACACCGCCTAGGTAGATTTTTGTCTTCTTTAGATCTGGCACTGTTATCCTCCTTTAGCCCTAACGCTTGGGCTCAGGGGCGGCAAAAAGCGTAGCGAGGAACGAGCGCAGCTTTTTGGCGTCTCTGGCTCCCACGCTCCAGCGTGGGAGCAAATCCTTGACGCCCCAGCGTCATGAAACCTTGTCCTGACGGAGAAGATATCTTGGTCGCTGGAGCGGCCGCAACTGCGTTCCCACGCTGGAGTGTGGAAACGAGTCAAAATTTGTCCGAAAATAAACGCAAATGGCCGCAAATCAATGTCAATGGAGCAAGAACCGCCGCTGACGGCGAACCAACTTGTGACCGATTTGCGTTCATTTGCGTTCATTTGCGGCAAAAAAAACAATGGGTCCGAAGTATCACCTCCGCGTTCTCCGTGTCTTGAGCGGTTCAATCATCCTTCATATCTCTTCGCACCTTTGCGGTCCAAATCATCCCGCCGGTAGCCGGCGACTAGCGACTGACTAGCTGGCAACCGGTAGCTAGTGCTGCATAGCGGAAGATCCGATACCATCTTATTCTCGTCGAAATCAAATGATCGCGCAGAGACGCAGAGAAACTCATTCTTCGAGCCCGTTGACACATCGAGTAATACTGGTTTTCATCACCGCCTCACCGAAATTGAGAAGGTATCCGAGCTTGAATCCGGTCAGCCGCAGGTACGTCTGCACGTGCTTTTTGTGTGCTGCCGTCACCCTCTCCACCGACTTCAACTCTACGATTACCTTTCCAGCGACGATGAGATCCGCTCGAAAGCCTTCGACGAACCTGATCCCCCTTGTACGTGATTGGCACCGAGACCTGGCGGTCTACCGTCAATCCACGCTCCTCGAGCTCGCGGGCAAGCGTCACCTCATAGACTGTTTCCAGCAGTCCCGGTCCCAGCTCCCGGTGAACCGCTATCGCTGCGCCCACCACGATCGTCCCGATAGCGTTCTCCGTCATCCTCTGCGTCTCTGCGCGAGGCCTGTTCCACTCCGGTCCCGAGAAGGAGGTATCAGGACTTGCGCTCGGTTGCCCTAGATATTCAGAGACGCGATATCGGAACTGGATTCCACCTGCGATAGATCGGCCTGGTTCAACCAGTCGTCACACTTACCGTTCCAGGTCTCCTCGTCCCACAGCTCGAACTTCTTACCCTGACCCACCAGGGCGACCCGCTTGTCCAAAGCAGCAAAGCCGCGCAACGCCGGCGGCAACAACAGGCGCCCCTGGCCGTCCATCTCGGCTTCCTGGGCGTGACCGATGTAGAGCCGTTGCAGCATCCGTGCCTGCTCGTTGAACGAAGGGAGTTGATCGAGCTTACGTTCGATCTCAATCCAGGTCGGCTCCGGGTAGATCAGCAGACAGTGGTCACGGTCGACCGTTATGACCAAACGGGAGTCACAACAGGACTGCAAACGCTCGCGATACCGCGCCGGTATCGCGAGCCTGCCTTTGACGTCCAGATTGAGGAAGGAAATCCCTCGGAACACTGCCGGCCCCCTGCAAGCGGATATTCCCCTTTACCCCACTTTCTCCCACATTTCACTGATGGTAGGTAAGCAGACTCCCTCCGTCAAGGTATAAATTGCTTTTTTTCTCGTCTTTCAAAAACTTAAAGGATAAAGTTCAGATACAAGATATTGTTCACTGGTATCTAAAAACAACAAAATACTATGTTTTTATCACGTAGATGGAGAATATCGGCGCGTTAATGCGATGAGGTGGGGAATTGTGGAAATGGGGTGGACGTTCAAGCAACGCCGAATAACGCCAGGACCGAACACGAAGGTCAGCGGGGAAAGGTTAATCCCCAACGGCTCCACCCACTTCAAGGAGAAACCACGAAAGTCACGAACGAACACGAAATTGTCATCCTGATGCTAGGTAAGGATCTTTTCGTGCCCTTTTGTGTCTTTTGTGGTAGACGCCTCAGACTAATCCTGAATTTTTTCGGCGTTGTCCGGTAGAGATAAGATTCCTCCTGCGTCGGGACAAGTTTGACATGTCGCGTTCGACGCCCAATGGCTCGTTGAGCTCCCGTGGTACCGGTGCCTTAACGCAACCTATCCTTGGATCGCCGACTACCGGCGGATTACTGCGAGTTCGTCACGGTATTCCCCGACACAGGTGTCTGCGTTCGGTGTTGACAAGGATCAAGGCATAATGCAGGGAGTCAGGATTATCCACGTATAAAAAAATACGGAATTTCCTAGTTTAAGGTCTTAATATTCTACCCCATATGGTTCATACTGATTCTCATCAATCGATAAGAGCAGTCTGTGCAGGATGGGATGTCATGAATATCATGCGAATTTTCGATC
>Ga0056121_1000125_pt1 | contig 35580 bp, 32 predicted proteins | sample WorMetHEROISLAND_FD_83872 | JGI IMG/M metagenome (GOLD analysis project Ga0056121, IMG submission 83872) | Marine gutless worms symbiont microbial communities from Max Planck institute for Marine Microbiology, Germany - Olavius sp. 1 HERON ISLAND ...
GCGGCGGACAGGCCCGGCGTCTGTCGCACCGCCGCCAGCAGACCGGCGAAACCCGGCGCCGGCCGCGGCCCGCGCAGGGCCAGCCGGTCCAGCTCGCGGACCAGCGGCGCGAGCTCGCGCCGCCGTCGCCCGAGCCGCGCCAGCGGGTGCTTGAGGACGGCCAGCAAGGTCGTCGGCGGCACTTCCTCGCCGATGAGTTCGGCGGTCAGGCGCAGAAAGGCGCCGGGGGGCGTCGTCGCCAGGGGGGTGCCGGCGGAATCGTCTACCTCCACGCCCCAGCGTTTGAGCTCGCCGGCGACGCGCCGGGCCAGGCCGCGGTCCGGGGTCACCAAGGCTGCGGTGCGACCCGGCGTCTCCAGGGTCTGGCGCATCAGCAGGGCGACGACGCCGGCCTCGGCGCGGGCATCGGCGCAGTCGATCCGCCGCAGGCCGGCGACCGCGGCCGGCGGCAGCGCCTCGAGCGCCCGCCAGCCGTCGGTCGTCGGGCCGGGGCGCATGGTCTCGCGCAACAGTCGCACCCGTGGCGTCGGCGCCGCTGCGGTCGGCCATACGGCGACGTCGCCGCGTTCGGCCTCCAGCTGCGTCAACAGCAGCTTCATCCCGAACTGCGGATGCGACGGCTCGATCGCCTGCCACAGCGCGTCGTCGGCCTCGGTGTCCAGGCCCGGCAGCACCACCGCGCCGTCCGGCAGGCCGGCAACCACCGCCAGCAGCTCGGCCGTGGCCGGGATCGAGCCGGTGGAACCGGCGGCAATCACCGGGTGCGCCGGCGGCCGGCGGCGCCAGCGTGCGGCCAGCGCGCGCAACAGGCGGTTGCGGCGGTCGGCCGGATCGAGCGCGTCCTCGGCGGTCAGGATCTGCTGCCATGGGTCTTCCAGCACCTGCAGGAAGCGCAGGACCGCCTGCCAGTGTTCGGCGAAGGCGTCGGGCACGAGCCCGGCGAGGGCGCCCAGGGGCACGCCCTCGATCTGCAGCTGGTCCAAAAGCTGCGCCAGTTCGCGCGCCAGCAGTACCGCCTGCGGCGCCGGCATTGCTGCCGCATCGCCGCTGGCCACGCCGGTCCGTGCCACCGCCTGGGCCAGCAGCAGCAGCCGGCGCAGGTCGCCGATCGCCGGCGGCAAGGCCAGCGCCTCGGCATCGTCGCCGAGGTCGAATGTGAGTTCGTCGTCGTCGACGTCGCCCAGCGGGCGCATCGCCGGCAGCAGCCGGGGCCGCCCGTCGTGCCGGCGCAGGAAGGCCTCGCGCAGGGCCCGCACGGCGCGCCGGGTCGGCAACAGGATCAGCAGCTCGCTGAGCGCCAGCGGATCGCCGCCGTAGCGCTCGTCCAGGCCGCGGGCGAGAACGTCGACAAAGGCCTCGCCCGGCGGGATCGTATAGAGGTTGGCCATGGCGCCGGTTCAGTCCGCCAGCAGGTCGGTGGCCGCCTGCAGGCCGTCCGGCGCGTTCATCTCCACCCAGTCGCCGTCATGGCGCAGGCCGAACAGGCGGCCGGCGTCGATGGCGCGGTCGTACAACAGGTTGATGGAGAAGGCGCCGTCGGGGCAGCCGTCGAACAGCCGGGGCGAGAGCAGTTGCACGCCGGTGAAGACGAACGGCGCGACGGCCTGTTCGCCGCGCCGGCGCAGGCGCCCGTCCGGCGCCATGGCGAAATCGCCGGGTCCGCCGTAGGCCCGTGCCTTCACCGTCGGCTGCAGCAACAGCAGGGCGTCCATTTCGGCCGGATCGAACCGCGCCGCCAGCGCGGCCAGGGACGGCCGCAGGCCATCGCGCCAGATGACGTCGCCGTTGACGGCGAGGAAGGGGTCTTCGCCCAGCAGCGCCAGCGCCCTGGCGATGCCGCCGCCGGTCTCGAGCAGGAGATCGCTCTCGTCGGAAAAGCGGATCGCCGGCTGCCGGTCGCCGGCCAGGTGCTGGCGCAGTAGATCGCCCTTGTGGTGCAGGTTGACCACCACCCGCTCGACGCCGGCGGCGTGCAGGCGCGCCAGGATGTGATCGATGATCGGTTGGCCGGCGACCTCGAGCAGCGGCTTGGGCCGGTCCTCGGTCAGCCGGCCCATGCGGGTGCCGCGGCCGGCGGCGAGGATCATGGCGGTCTTGGGTGTGTCCACGGCGGCTCGCTGGGGTTGGCACGGAAGCGAATGCTCACGGCGATCTTGCGCGGCGCGAATGACGCCGGCAAGTCGCCGCCGTCGTCGATCAGGTTCGCCGCCGCGCCGGCAGGTGCCGGTCGCACCAGGCTGCGACCGGCTGCAGGGCGGGCGCCTGCAGGTGCCGGTCGAACAGCCGCCACAACCGCGGCAGGTGCTGCAGGTAGTGCGGGCGGCCGGCATCGGCAAGGCGTACGAAGACGGCGATGATGCGGCAGTGGCGGACCGCCGCGAGCACGTCGCAGGCGGCGGCAAAGGCCGCGGCGTCCAGCGCCGGGAAGGCGTCGCGGTAGCGCGCCAGGCAGGCGGCGGCGAGCTCCGGGGCGATGTCGCGACGGGCGTCCTCGAGCAGGGACACCAGGTCGTAGCCGACGGGTCCGATGCCGGCGTCCTGGAAGTCGAGCAGGCCGCAGGCGCGCACGCCCGAACGTTCCGGCAGGTGCATCAGGTTGTCGGCGAAGTAGTCGCGCAGCAGCAGCGACGGCCGCCCGGCGCAAGCCGGTCCGAGCGGCGCCGTCCAGGCGGCGCGGAAGGCGGCGATGGCATCGCGATCGCACGGCATGCCCAGATGCGCCGGCACGACCTCGGCGAACAGCGTCAGCTGGTCCGCGAACAGCCCGGCGTCATAGCGCGGCAGCCCGACCGCTGCCGGATCGGCGGGATCGAAGGCGCGGTGCAGGGCGATCAGCACGTCGACGGCGAGCTGCATCAGGGGCTCGGGATCGGCCCCGGCGTCGAGGCTGGCGCCGATGCGTAAATCGCCCAGGTCTTCCAGCAGCACCAGGCCATGCGCGTCGTCGGCCGCCAGGATCTGTGGTGGCGACAGCTCGAGCGTCTGCAGCAACCCGGCGACCTGGAGAAAGGCGCCGGTGCGGTGCTCGGGCAAGGCGGCATCCATCAGCACCGCGCGTTCGGCGCCGCGTTGCAGGCGCACGTAGCGGCGCGTCGAGGCATCGCCATGCAGCGCGCGCTGGTGCGCATCGGACCAGCCGTGCCGGGCCAGGAAGGCCTCGATCAGCTGCTGCCGCGCGGTCATGGCCACAGTTCCGCGAAACGGTCGATCGCCGTGCCATGGGCGCATAGCGTGGCATGTCGGGCGTCGGCGCCGACTTCGGCGGCGAACGACAGGGTGAGATCGAGCCGGTCGGCGGGCAGCAGCGGGCCGAGACGGTCGGGCCATTCGATCAGGCAGATTGCCACGGCGAAGCCGTCTTCGATGCCAAGCTCGTAGACCTCGTCCGGTGCCGTCAGCCGGTAGAGATCGAAGTGCCAGACCGGGCCCCGGGCCGTGTCGTAGGTCAGCAGCAGATTGAAGGTCGGGCTCGGCACCTCGTCGCCGACGCCGAGCGCGGCCAGGAAGCCGCGGGCAAAGGTGGTCTTGCCGCTGCCGAGATCGCCGTTGAGGCAGATCACGTCGCCGGGCCGCGCCCGGGCGGCAATCTCCGCCGCCAGGGCCCGGGTGGCGGCCGGGTCCGGCAGCGGGCGCTCCAGCGGCCTGCCGGCTAGTCGGATTGCACCGCCTCCAGGTACGACGGTTCGTCGCGCGCCGGCATCGACCGGTCGGGCAGGTAGATCGAGATCTTGGTGCCCTGGCCGACCTCGCTTTCGATGTTCACCCGGCCCTCATGCATTTCCGTGAAGCGCTTGACCAGCGACAGGCCGAGCCCGGCGCTGTGCTCGGCGTTGCCGCGGCGGCCGCGCTGGAAGCTCTCGAACACGATCGCGCGGTCGTCTTCATGGATGCTCACGCCGTTGTCGGATACGAACAGCTCGAGCTCGCCATCGCCGGGCACGGCCCCGAGCACGATCTCGCCGCCGGGGTCGGTATACTTCAGCGAGTTGCTGACCAGGTTGAACAGCGCCTGCTTGATGCGTTTCTCGTCGGCGACCAGGGTGTCGATGTCGTCGGGGCAGTCGATGCGCAGCTGCAGCTTGCGCCGCTGCGCGCGCTCGCGCGCCAGCATCTGCACGTTCTCCAGCATCAGCCGGACGTCGAAGGTGCTGGGTTCCAGTTCCAGCCGCCCGGCCTCGATGCTGGCCAGGTCGAGGATGTCGTTGATCAGCGCCAGCAGCTGCTGCGAGGAGTTCAGGATGTCCTGGCCGTACTCGCGCTGGCGCTCGTTCAACTCGCCGAAGTACTCGTTCACCAGGACTTCGGCGAAGCCGATGATGACGTTGAGCGGGGTGCGCAGCTCGTAGCTGACCGAGGCGAGGAACTCCGACTTCAGGCGGTCGGCGGTTTCCAGCGCCATGTTGCGCTCGCGCAGGGCCCGCTCCACGTTCACCGAGTCGGTGACGTCGACGTAGGTGAACAGCATGTTGCCGTCGGGCAGGGCGACGCTGGCGTAGTCGATGACGCTGCCGTCGGGGCGTTCCATCCGGCCGTCGATGTTCTCGCGGCTGGTGGACTGGCTGATCAGCAGTTGCTTCAGGCCGTCCCAGTCGCCGCGGTCCTCGAACAGCTCGCGCGCCTTGTCGATGACGTCGGCGACGTGCGGCTCCTCGCCCAGGCTCGCCCCCTCCAGGTGCCAGATCCGCATGTAGGCCGGATTGAACAGCTTGAGGCGGCCGTCGCTGCCGAACACGACGACACCCTCGTAGAGGTTGTCGAGGGTTTCCCGCTGCACCGCGATCAGGGTGTTGAACGAGCGTTCGAGGGCGACGCTGTCGGTGATGTCCTCGTCCAGCAGGATCAGGCCGCCGAACGGATGCGGCGAGCTGACCCGGCGCAGGATCCGGCCGTCGGGCAGGTAGTCGATGTCCTCGCGCGTCTCCAGCAGGTCGGTGAACAGCTTGCTGCGCTCGCGCTTGAAGGCGGGGAAGTCCGGCACCTCCGGCAGGCGGCGGTTCTCGCGCAGCGCGTCCAGCACTTCGCTGTACAGCGGCCGGCCGCCCAGCCAGTCGCTGTCCATGTGCCACAGCTCGGCGAAGGCGGGATTGAAATAGGTCAGGCGCTTGTCCTGGCCGTAGATCGAGATCGCCGTGGACAGGCTGTTCAGCACTTCCGCGTGCGCCTCCATGTGGCGGCGCAGCTCGAACTCCTTCTCCTCCAGGTCGGTGACGTCGCGCACCACGCCGGCCAGATGGCCATCGCGCAGGCCAGGCAGTTCGACCACGTGCAGGGCCTTGCGGGCGCCGTCGACGACGAAGTGGCGGATCTCGCTGCAGGGCTCGCCGCTGTCGCGCGCCATCTCCGCCATGCCGCGGCCGGCGTTGCGGTTCAGCGCGGTCTCGATTTCCGCCGCGGCGGCCCCGGGTACCGCCGTCTTCGGCAGGCCGACCAGATGAGCATAGGCATCATTGCACCAGATCACCGCCAGGTCGTTGCTGCGTTCGTAGAGCGGGATCGGCAGCGCGTCGAGCAGGCGCTGCAGGTCGGTGAGCTGGCCGCGGGCCGTGGTTTCGCGCTCCTCGGCCAGGCGCAGGCGGTGCGCCTGCGCGCTGACGTCGGTCAGCCAGACCACGTGGCCGCCGTTCGGCGGCGCCAGCGCCTGGCCACGCAGGCGCCACGCCCGGCCTTCGCCGCTGCCGGCCAGCTCGAGCTCGAAGTCACGGTCGTCGCGGCGCAACGCGTCGACCGCCGTCCGCGCGGCGTCCTGCTCGTCACCGGCGATCAGCTTGAGCAGGGCGGCAATACCCTCGCTGCCGGTATCGCCGGCCCTCGCACCGTCACCGTCCGGCAGGCGCGCTTCCTGCACGGCGCCGGTCGCGTCCCACAGCAGGCAGCCGTCGGCCGGCGTTGCCAGGGCGGCGCGCAACCGCTCGCGGGCGGAGGTCAGGGCGGCGATCTCTGCCATGCCGGCCTGCTGGCGCCGGCGCTCGCGCTGCAGCAGCAGCAGGACCACCAGCACGGCAACAAGCAGAAGGACAGTAGTCACGGCGGACGCCGCCGCATAAATCGGCGGCGCTTCCGCCGCCCAGGCCGGACTGGCGCTGGTGAACATCACCAGCGCCGTGGCGCGCACCATTCGCATTCGCAGCAGACCGTTGCAGACGCTTAGGAATCTTACGCGCCGGCCGGGCGCAAGACAAGAATCCCGGCGCCGGCGCATGGTCCGCGAAGGCATCCGGTCCGGCGACTCAGTAGCGGTAGTATTCCGGCTTGTACGGGCCCTCGCTCGACACCCCGATATAGTCGGCCTGCTCCTGGGTCAGGGTGGTCAGCCGGACCCCCAGCTTGGCCAGGTGCAGCGCGGCGACCTTCTCGTCCAGCTTCTTGGGCAGGGTGTAGACCTGCCGGTCGTAGCTGGCCGAGTTCTGCCACAGCTCGATCTGCGCCAGCACCTGGTTGGTGAACGAGGCGCTCATGACGAAGCTCGGGTGGCCGGTGGCGCAGCCCAGGTTCACCAGCCGGCCCTCGGCCAGCACGATCAGGCGCTTGCCGTCGGGGAACTCGACCTCGTCGACCTGCGGCTTGACGTTGTGCCACTGGAAGTTCCGCATCGACTCGATCTGGATCTCGGCGTCGAAGTGGCCGATGTTGCAGACGATCGCCCGGTCCTTCATCTGCCGCATGTGATCGACGGTGATGACGTCGGTGTTGCCGGTGGCGGTGACGAAGACGTCGCCCAGCGGCGCCGCCTCGTCCATGGTCATCACCTCGTAGCCCTCCATCGCCGCCTGCAGGGCGCAGATCGGGTCGATCTCCGTGACCACCACGCGCGAGCCCTGGCCGCGCAGGCTGGCGGCCGAACCCTTGCCGACGTCGCCGTAGCCGGCGACCACGGCGATCTTGCCGGCCAGCATCACGTCGGTTGCCCGCTTGATGCCGTCCACCAGGCTCTCGCGGCAGCCGTACAGGTTGTCGAATTTGGACTTGGTCACCGAGTCGTTGACGTTGATCGCCGGCACCAGGAGGGTTTCGGCGCGAGCCATCTCGTACAGCCGGTGCACGCCGGTGGTGGTCTCTTCGCTGAGGCCGCGCACGTCCGCCATCAGGTCGGCATGCTTGTCGTGCATCACCGCGGTCAGGTCGCCGCCGTCGTCGAGGATCATGTTCGGGCGCCAGCCGTCCGGGCCCTCGATGGTCTGATCGATGCACCACCAGAACTCTTCCTCGCTCTCGCCCTTCCAGGCGAACACGGGAATGCCTTCAGCGGCGATCGCCGCCGCGGCCTGGTCCTGGGTGGAGAAGATGTTGCACGACGACCAGCGCACCTCGGCGCCGAGCTCGATCAGCGTCTCGATCAGCACCGCGGTCTGGATCGTCATGTGCAGGCAGCCGGCGATGCGGGCACCTGTCAGCGGCTTGTCCGCGCCGTACTCCTCGCGCAGGGCCATCAGGCCGGGCATCTCGGTTTCGGCAATGGCGATCTCCTTGCGGCCCCAATCGGCCAGGGAGATGTCGGCGACCTTGTAGTCCGTGAATTCGCTCATGATGTTGGGGCTCCCAGCGCAAAGCGGCCGGCGCAATCGACATGCGTGTTGTCGGTTTCGGTCCGCGAGAGAGATCGGCCTGGCGTCTGCCGAACGCGCCGGCTTTTAGCAGTGGCGGGGCGTTCCGGCAAGCATAAAGCTATCTTTATGTTTTTAACAAAGCGTTACCGGGGAGTTAACGGACTGGTCGCCGGCGGCAACGGTCAGTCCTCGTCGAAGCGGTTCTCCACCAGCTTGACCAGCGCCTCCAGCGCGGCCGCCGCCTGCGGCCCGGTGACGGCGATGTCGATGCTGCAGCCGGGCGCGGCGGCCAGCATCATCAGCCCCATGATCGAGCGGCCCGACACCTCGGTGTCGTGGCGGGTGACGCGCACGTCGGCGTCGAAGCCCTCGGCGCAGCGCACGAAGCGGGCGGCGGCACGGGCATGCAGGCCGCGGGTATTGACGATGGTGACGCGCTGGCGCTGCGCCGCGTCATGGCTGCCGGCGTCCGCGTTCACGTATCGTCCCCGGTCAGCAGCGTGGAGGCGACGTTGATGTACTTGCGGCCGGATTCCTGGGCCTGGTGTACCGCCTGTTCCATGCCCTCGCTTTCCCGCACCTTGGCCAGCTTGATCAGCATCGGCAGGTTCATGCCGGCGACCACCTCGACGTTGCCGCGGTCGAGCAGCGAGATCGCCAGGTTGGACGGCGTGCCGCCGAACATGTCCGTCAGCACGATCACACCGTGGCCGCCGTCGACCTCTTCCACCGCGGTCATGATGTCCTTGCGCCGCTGTTCCATGTCGTCGTCGGGGCCGATGCTGATCGCCCGGATCGCCTCCTGCGGCCCGACCACGTGCTCGGTGGCGGCGATGAACTCTTCGGCCAGCCGGCCGTGCGTGACCAATACCAGTCCGATCATGACGACGCCCCTTCTGCGCTCGGCACCCCGCCCGCCGCGGGCGAGACGGGCGCGTCGCGATGCCTGACCAAAACATCGTGGCCGCCGCGGCGCAAGTCCGCCGCCAGCCTTTCGGCGACGACAACGGAGCGATGCTGCCCGCCGGTGCAGCCCAGGGCGATGGTCAGGTAGCTCTTGCCTTCGCGGGCGTACAACGGCAGCAAGCGGCCGATCATCCCGGACAGCTCCTGCATGAACGGCTCGTAGGCGGGGTCTGCGTTGACGTAACGGGCGACCTCGGGGTGCAGCCCGGTGTGCGGGCGCAGCGCGTCGACGTAGTGGGGGTTGGCCAGGAAACGCATGTCCATCACCAGGTCGGCCTCGCGCGGCAGGCCGTGGCGATAGGAGAACGACAGCACGGACACCGTCGGTCCGGCCTGGTCTGACAGGCGGAACTGGCCGGCCAGCAGCCGGCGCAGCTCGGCGATGGAGAGCTGCGAGGTGTCGAGCACCAGACCGGCGCGGTCGGCGACCGGGGCGATCAGCGCCCGTTCGTGGACGATGCCGTCCATCACCGGGCGGTCGTCGGCCAGCGGGTGGCGGCGCCGGGTCTCCGTGAAGCGCCGCGCCAGAACCTCGTTGTCGCAGTCCAGGAACAATACCTGCAGGGCAACCCGGTCCTGCGCCGTCAGCTGCTGCGTCAGCTCATCGAAGCTGTCGGCGCTGAAGCCGCGGGTGCGGAAGTCGACGGCGATGGCCAGGGCGTGCGCGCGGCCTTCTTCGACCAGCGGCGCGATCAGCCGGCGGATCAGCGGTATCGGCAGGTTGTCGACGGCCTCGTAGCCCAGGTCCTCCAGGGCTTTCAGGGCCGTGGTCTTGCCGGCACCGGACAGCCCGGTGACCAGCACCGCACGGACTTCGTTGGCCGCCGCGTCGCCTTCCTCGCCGGTGGCGTTGCTGTCGTCGACCGGATCGCTCATGGCTCGACGATCAGCGGTTCGTGGCAGGCGCGCAACAGCAGCCGCAGCTTGGCCGGGGCGGAGGCCTGCAGGGCGTGCAGGCGATAGCAGGGCAGGGTGACGCCGGCGACGTCGCAGGTCTGGCGCTCGGGCAGGCGCGGGACCTCGTCCGGCGGCACCAGGTCGACGACCAGGCGCACCGGTGCGCGGCCCGCCACCGGCAGCCGCACCAGGCCGACGCCGCGGACCTCCATCAGTCCGCGCAGGCGTTCGGGCGCCGTTGCCCACAGCTCGTCGTCGTCGGCCGCCAGCGCGACCTGATCGTCGGCGACGAGCGCCGCATCCTGGGCGATCAGGCGCAGCGCCAGGTCCGACTTGCCGCTGCCCGAGGGGCCGCGCAGCAGCACGCCGTGGCCGTCGATCGCCACGCAGGTTGCATGCATCAGGGTCATTCCGCCGGCAGAGTGCGCGTGCCGGCGGGGCAGGTCAATGCCGCCCCGGCGGCGGCCGTCAATAGTACGGCAGGGTGACGACGAAACGCGCGCCCAGCACCGTTCCGGCCTCGTCGAGCCGGTTCTCCGCGCGGATCTCGCCGCCGTGCGCCTCGACGATCTGGCGGCAGATCGACAGGCCCAGGCCGGAGTGGCCGCTGGCGCTGCGGGCGGAAGGGCGCTCGCTGTAGAAGCGTTCGAAGATGCGCTCCTCGCGGCCGGGCGGGATCCCGGGGCCTTCGTCCTCCACCAGCAGGGTGGCGATGCCGGCCTGGCCGTTGAGCGTCAGGTGGATCCGGCTGCCCGGGGCGCCGAACGAAACGGCATTGGTGATCAGGTTGTCGATCACCTGACCGAGCCGGCCGGCGATGCCGTCGACGATGAAGCTGCCGGCCGGGGGCGCGGTCAGCGCGAGCTGCGGCGCTTCGCTGCCGCCGCGGTCGTTGTGGACCTGCACCGCGGTCTGCAGCAGCCGGCTCAGGTCGACCGGTTCCGCGGTCGCCCGGGACATCTCCGCATCGATGCGCGAGGCATTGGAGATGTCGCTGATCAGCCGGTCGAGGCGCCGCACGTCATGCATCATCACGGCCCGCAGGCGGGCCTGCTGCCCGGGGTCGCTGGTGCGCTCGAACGATTCCAGGGCGCTGCGGATCGAGGTGATCGGGTTCTTGATCTCGTGCGCCACGTCGGCGGCGAACACGTCGATGGCATCGAGCCGGGCGTACAGTGCGCTGGTCATCTCGCGCAGGGCGCCGGACAGGTCGCCGATCTCGTCGGCCCGGCGGGTCAGGTCGGGGATCTCGGCCCGCTGCCCGCGCCAGCGCCGGACCCTGTCGGCTGCCGCCGCCAGCCGGCGCACCGGGCGGGCGATGGTGCCGGCCAGGAACACCGACACCAGCACCGTGACGGCCAGGGCCATGGCGAACGCCTGCAGGATCGCCACCCGGGCGGTGCGCACGCCCTCCTCGATGTCGCGGCTGTCGGTCGAGAGCATCAGCCCGCCGACCACCTGGCGCAGCTGCTTCACCGGCACGGCGACGGTGATGATCAGGGTGCCGTCCGGCATCGCCCGCACGGCGCCGCCGGCATTGCCGCTGAGCGCGGTGCGGGCTTCGGGAAAGCCGTCGATGCCCTGGTTCGGGTTCTCCTGGTAGGCCGGGAAGCGGTCCTTGCGCGGCAACCGCGGCAGCAGCCAGTCGTAGACGTCGTTGAGCAGGCCCATGGCCCTGTCGCCGGTGCCGGGCGGCGGCAGGTAGCGCAGCTGCACCTGGCGGCCGGCGGCGGCGAGCTCGCGGGAATCCGAGATCAGCAGGCCGGATCGGTCATACAGGCGGGCGCGCACGTCCGTCGGCTGCACCAGGCGCTGCAGGATGCCGGCGGCGGTGACCGGGTCGATATGGCGATCCTCGGCCGGCCCGGCCAGGGTCGCCTGGCCGATCGCCCCGGCCATGATCTCGGCCTGGGTCTGCAGCGCCGCCACCTTGGCGTCGAGCAGGCCGTCGCGGTACTGGTCTAGGTAGAAGATGCCGCCGACCAGCACGCCCAGCGCCAGCATGTTCGGCGCCAGGATCCGCAGCGTCAGGGTCGAGAACCGCCGCCGGCGGCGGACGTCGTCGCGCCGCCGGCGGCGGCCGGTCCGGTTCCTGCCGGGTGCGGCCGGCCGCGGACCGGGCCCGCCCAGTGGTTTCATGCCTGGGGTTTCATGCCTGGGGTTTCATGCCTGGAAACTCATGATAGCGACTGTGTGACGGGGCCGGCATGCGGTCGCGCGGCCACGTCGGCTCAACTCTCCTTGAAGCGGTAGCCCAGGCCGTAGAGCGTTTCGATCGCGGCGAAGTCGTCGTCGACCGCCTTGAACTTGCGCCGCAGCCGCTTGATGTGGCTGTCGATGGTGCGGTCGTCGACATAGACGTTGTCGTCGTAGGCGGCATCCATCAGCTGGTCCCGGTTCTTCACATGGCCCGGGCGGCGGGCCAGCGCCTGCAGGATCAGGAATTCGGTCACGGTCAGCTGCACCGGCCGCTCCTGCCAGGTGCATTCGTGGCGTACCGGGTTCATCTTCAGCGGCCCGCGGGTGAGCACGGCACTGTCGTCGTCGCCGTCGCCGTCCTCGCGGCCGGTGCCGTCGCTGCGCCGCAGCACGGCGCGGATGCGTTCGATCAGCAGGCGCTGGGAGAACGGTTTGCGGATGTAGTCGTCGGCCCCCATCTTCAGGCCGAGCATCTCGTCGATCTCCTCGTCCTTCGAGGTCAGGAAGATCACCGGCAGGTCGCTTTCCCGGCGCAGCCGGTTCAGCAGCTCCATGCCGTCCATGCCCGGCATCTTGATGTCGAGCACGGCCAGCTCCGGCGGCGTCGTCAGCAGCTCCTGCAGCGCCTGCTCGGGGTCGGAGTAGGCGCGCACGACGAAACCTTCGCTCTCGAGCGCGATCGAGACCGAGGTCAGGATGTTTTCGTCGTCGTCCACCAGGGCGATGGTTGCGGCCACGGTGCCCTCCTCTCCCCAATATGCCGGAAGTGCCTCATCTGCCGCCAGTCTTTGTCGCCGCGACGGCGTCTTTAAGGCATTTCTGCGACGGCCGGAGCAACCGGCCGGAAACTGCGGAAAACGGCGCTACAGTCGCCGGATGTCGCGGCGGCTGACGATGCGAAAGCGCAGCGCCAGCAGGACGGTGGCGACGACCACGCCGAACAGCGTGCCCAGCATCAGCCCGGGCACGCCGAGCTCGAAATAGAACGCGCACAGGGCGGCACCGGGGATCATCACCACCGCGAACGAGCACAGGTGCATGGCGGTCGGCACCCAGACGTCGCCGGTGCCGCGCAGCGCGCCCATCAGCACCCCCTGGGCGCCGTCGGGGATCATGGTCACGGCGCCGAGCAACAGGGTCGGCACGGCGATCGCCAGCACCGCGGTATCGGCGGTGAACAGGCCCAGCAGCTGGCCCGGAAACAGCGCGGCGACGACGGCGGCGACGGCCATGAAGGCGGTGATGGTCAAAAGCCCGCTCCAGCCGGCCAGGGCGACATCGCGGCGGTCGTGCCGGCCGACGGCGTGGCCGACCCGCACGGCCGTCGCCGTGCCGATGCCGACCGCGGCCATGAAGGCGAAGGCGACCACGTTCATGGTGATCTGGAAGCCGGCGACGGCGGCCGGCCCGAGATAGCCGGCCATGATCGTCAGCGAGGCGAAGGCGGCCGATTCCAGGCCCTGGGCCAGACCCAGGGGGTAGCCCAGGCGGCGCAGCTTGCGGCCAATCGCGCGGGCCCCGTCCACGGCGCCGCGCACCCCGTAGTGCGCCGCGTCGGCCATGTTGAGGATATAGACAACCAGGGCTACGGCGATGCCCCAGCGCACGATCGAGGTCGCCAGCACGGCCCCGGTGGCGCCGCCCTCCGGCAGGCCGAAGGTGCCGTAGATGAACAGCCAGTTGAGGCCGACGTTGGCGACGTTGGCGGCGATCATCACCACCAGGCCCGGGCGCGGCCGGTTCAGCGCCTCCAGGAACAGCGTCGAGGCGATGTAGATCATCTGCCCGGTCAGGCCCAGCGACAGCACGATCAGCACCTGGCCGGCGCCGGCGGCCAGCTCCGGGTCCTGGCCGATCGCCAGAAAGAAGCTCTCGCCGCCCAGGGCGAGCAGGGTGAACAGCACCCCCAGACCGGCGCCGTGCCAGACGGCGACGCGCCAGACCCGGCCGCACTCGCGCGGCTCGTCCGCCCCCAGCGCCTGTGCCGTCAGCACGGCGGTGCCGACCAGCATGCCGATGCCGATCAGCATCATCACCATCTGCACGGCATTGGCGAGGCCGAAGTAGGCCAGCTCCAGGCTGGAGACCCAGCCGATCATCGCCGTGTCGACGACGAACAGCATCAGCGCCGCGGCACGCGACAGGGTGACCGGCGCGCCGAGGCGCACCAGCATGACCAGATGCCGTCGCAACAGCGCGGCTCCGCCGGCATCGCCGACGACGATGGTTTCCTGCCGGGACATGACGAGGGGCCACCCTTGGGCTCGAAGGCGCCCGGTAACGCCGGCGCCTTTAGAGTTCTATCTATACTGTCGCCGGCAGCCCGGCGATATCGATTTCATCCGCGCTTGCCGGCAGGGCCGACCAGGGGAGATCAGGGCATGACCACGACGGCGGACGACGACGCGACACTGGCGCGCCGGCTGCTGCGTCAGACGGCGATGGCGAGCCTGGCGACGGCGGCGGCGGACGGCCATCCCTACGTGTCGCTGGTGCAGATGGCCTGCGATCACGACGCCAGTCCGATCCTGCTGCTCTCCGACCTCGCCGAGCACAGCCAGAACGTCGCCGTCGACCCGCGTGTCGGTCTGTTGTGCGACGGCACGATCGGGCTGGCTTCGCCGCTGGCCGGCGCCCGGCTGTCGGTGCGCGGCCGCCTCGTCCGCGACGACACGGCGCGTTTGCGTCGCCGCTTCCTGGCCCGCCATCCCGATGCCGAGGGCTATGCCGGCTTCGCCGACTTCGCCGTCTACCGTCTCGCCGTCGAACGGGTCCACCTGGTGGCCGGCTTCGGCCGCATCACCTGGCTTACGGCGGATGCGGTGCTGGACCAGGCGCACGCCGCGGCCTGCGAGAGCTGGGAAGCCGTCGTGGTCGGGCACATGAACGCAGACCACGCCGATGCGGTCGATCTTTACGCCAATATCCTGCTGGACGCGGCGGGGGCGGACTGGCGAATCACCGGTTGCGATGCCGATGGCATCGATCTGCGCCGCGAAGGGCGGGTCCTGCGGCTCGATTTCGCTGCCCCGGTGACCACCGCCGCGGCCGCCCGCAGCGAGCTCGTTCGCCTGGTTTCCGAGGCCCGCGCACGCGCCGTGGAGGCTGACATCGGTTCGTAACACTTTGCAGGATGATGTGATGGCAGGGGCCGGTTGCCACCGTCAATTCGGACGCATATATAGCGGTTTTCCTGGCCGCAGCCGGAGCGGCCAGGCATTCTGCGTAGTGTCGCGAATACCGGCCCCGTCGGCCCGGAAGGGACAGCGGACGGGCCGGCCCGCACGGCGGGAGGGGAAATGAAGCAGATCGGTCCACACATCGCCCGCGTGGGTCTGGACGCCCACGGTATTTTCAACACCCAGACGGAATACTGGAACCTTGCCGCCCCGGCGCTCTACGAGCGGGCGATCGCCGATGGCGAGGCGGTGCTGTCGGAAGGCGGTGCGCTGGTCGCCAACACCGGCGTGCACACGGGCCGGTCGGCCAACGACAAGTTCATCGTCCGCGAGCCCTCGACCGAAACCACCGTCGACTGGGGCAACGTCAACCGGCCGATCGCCCCGGCCGAGTTCGACGCCATCCTGCAGCGCCAGCTCGCCTACTATCAGGGCCGCACGCTCTACGTGCAGGACTGCTGGGCCGGGGCCGACCGCGGCCATCGCCTGCCGGTCCGCGTGGTGACCGAGCATGCCTGGCACAACCTGTTCGCCCGCAACATGTTCCTGCAGCCGACGGTGGACGAGCAGGTCGCTTTCGAGCCGCAGTTCACGATCCTGCACGCGCCGAACCTGGAAGCCGCGCCCGGTACCCCGGGGCTGCGCTCGGGCACCTACGTGCTGGTCTCCTTCGAGCGCCGGCTGGTGCTGATCGGCGGCACCTCCTATGCCGGCGAGATCAAGAAGTCGGTGTTCTCGATCCTCAACTACCTGCTGCCCGAGCGCGGCGTGCTGCCGATGCACTGCTCGGTCAACGTCGGCGAGAGCGGCGACTCGGCGATTTTCTTCGGCCTTTCGGGCACCGGCAAGACGACCCTGTCGGCCGATCCGCACCGCACGCTGATCGGCGACGACGAGCACGGCTGGGGCGACAGCGGCGTGTTCAACTTCGAGGGCGGCTGCTACGCCAAGGTGATCCGCCTGTCGGCCGAGGCCGAGCCGGAGATCTACGCCACCACCAAACGCTTCGGCACGGTGCTGGAGAACGTGGTGGTCGATCCCGACACCGGCCGTCTCGACCTCGACGATGCCCGCCATACCGAGAACACCCGCGCGTCCTACCCGCTCGACTTCATTCCCAACGCGTCGCCGAGCGGCGTCGCCGGGCACCCGCGCAACGTGGTGATGCTGACGGCCGATGCGTTCGGCGTGCTGCCGCCGCTGTCCAAGCTGACGGCCGAGCAGGCGATGTACCACTTCCTGTCCGGCTACACGGCCAAGGTCGCCGGCACCGAGAAGGGCGTAGGCAGCGAGCCGCAGGCGACCTTCTCCACCTGCTTCGGGGCGCCGTTCATGGCCCGCCACCCCTCGGTCTACGGCAACATGCTGAAGGACCTGATCGCCCGTCACGACGTCAACTGCTGGCTGGTCAACACCGGCTGGACCGGTGGCGCCTTCGGCGTCGGCTACCGCATGCCGATCCAGCACACCCGGGCGCTGCTGTCGGCGGCGTTGCACGGCCGGCTCGACGGCGTGGCGCTGCAGCGCGACGAGAACTTCGGCCTGCTGGTGCCCGAGGCCTGCCCGGAGGTGCCGGCGGAGATCCTCACCCCGCGCGGCACCTGGGGCGACAAGCACGCCTACGACGCCCAGGCCCGCGACCTGGTCGGCCGCTTCCAGGAGAACTTCTCCAAGTACGACTCTTACGTCGACGACACGGTCAAGGCCGCGGCGCCGCAGGCCGCTTAGTCGGGCAACGTTTCGACGTAGTCGGCCAGCGCCCGCCAGGGCGCGAGCGACCACCAGCGCCGCGCCGCGCCCGACGGCGACGGCAGCACCCAGATTACCGTTGTGCCGATCGTCTCGGCTTGCCGGCCATAGTCCGGGCTGCGCCCGAGCAAGGCGCGCGCCGGCCGCTTGCCGACGAAAGCCAGCACCCGCGGCCGCCAGTGTTGCACCTTCGCCCGCAGCGCGGCCAGGTCGTCATGCCCGCGGCGGATGCCGGCATCGCCGCCGGCGTAGCCCTTGGCCATATCGGTGAGGCCGAGGCCGTAGTCGGGCAAGCTGCGGAACTCCTCGGGCGCCAGCTGCCGCGGCGTCAGGCCGACCTCGGCCAGGGCCGGCCAGAAGCGGTTGCCCGGTCCGGCGTAGTAGGCGCCGCGGCGGGCCGACACCGTGCCCGCGGCGCTGCCGCAGAACAGCACCTTCAGATCGGGCGCGAGGACATCGGGGAGGTGGTGGCCAGCGTTGCCCAATTCAGCTCTCGCCCTCATCCTGAGGAGCGCCCGCAGGGCGCGTCTCGAAGGATGAGCCGTGACGCCTTGCCAGGGCCCGCACGCGTGACCAGTCGCCTGCGATCAGCGCCTCCTTCTTGGCGCGATTCCAGCCCTTGAGCTGGCGTTCTGCCGCAACGGCATCGTCGATCCGCTCGAAGTGCTGCGACCAGACCAGTTCGACGGGCCTACGTCGCGCGGTGTAGCCGCCGAAGTAGCCGCTCTGGTGCTCGGCAAATCGGCGTTCAAGCGATCCGCGGGTCGAGCCGACGTAGAAGCTACCGTCGGCACACTTCAGCATGTAGGCAAAAGCACCCATCGCGTTGCCCGATCGTCGTGCCTCATCCTTCGAGACGGCCGCTCACGCGGCCTCCTCAGGATGAGGAAACACGGTGCTTGCGCCTCATCCTGAGGAGCGCCCGTAGGGCGCGTCTCGAAGGATGCAGGCCCGGAAACCAGCGGATCGTTCCCTAGTGCGCGTCCGCCCAGTTGTCGGCGATGCCCGTGTCCACCGTCAGCGGCACCGAGAGGTGGGCGGCGCGCTCCATCACCTGGGCGACCAGGGCGGCGGTCGCTTCGACCTCGGCCTCGGCGACCTCGAAGATCAGCTCGTCGTGCACCTGCAAGAGCATCTTCGCGCCCAGGCCGGCCTCGGCCAGGGCCGGCGGGATGCGTACCATGGCGCGGCGGATCACGTCGGCGGCCGAGCCCTGGATCGGCGCGTTGATGGCGGCGCGCTCCTGGAAGCCGCGGCGCGCCGGGTTGCGGTCGTTGATCCCCGGCAGGTGAATGCGCCGGCCGAAGATGGTCTCCACGAAGCCGTGCGTGCGGCAGGCCTCCTTGGTCTCCTGCATGTAGTCGCGGATCCCGGGATAGCGCTCGAAGTAGGCCTCGATGTAGGCCTGCGCCTGGCTGCGTTCGATGCCTAAGTTGTTGGCCAGGCCGAAGGCGGAGATGCCGTAGATGATGCCGAAGTTGATCGCCTTGGCCGAGCGCCGGGTCATCGGGTCCATGTCTTCCAGCGGCACGTCGAACACCTGCGCGGCCGTCAGGGCGTGGATGTCGAGGCCGTCGCGGAAAGCCTGCTTCAGGGCTTCGATGTCGGCGATGTGGGCGAGGATCCTGAGCTCGATCTGCGAATAGTCGGCGCTGATCAGCTTGTGCCCGGGGGCGGCGACGAAGGCATAGCGGATGCGCCGGCCTTCCTCGGTGCGCACCGGGATGTTCTGCAGGTTCGGGTCGGTCGAGGCGAGCCGGCCGGTCGAGGCCGCGGCCATGGCATAGGAGGTGTGCACGCGGCCCGTGTCGGGGTTGATCTGCGCCTGCAGGGCGTCGGTGTAGGTGCTCTTCAGCTTGGCCAGCTGGCGGTAGTCGAGCACCTTCGCGGGCAGGTCGTGGCCCTGCGCGGCCAGGCCCTCGAGCACGTCGGCGCCGGTGCCGTAGGCCCCGGTCTTGGTCTTCCTGCCGCCGGGCAGGGACATCTGGTCGAACAGGATCTCGCCCAGCTGCTTGGGCGAGTTGATGTTGAACTCCCCGCCGGCGAGCTTGTGGATCTCGCCTTCCAGGTCGGCCATGCGGGCGGCGAAGTCGGCCGACAGCTTCTTCAAAACCTCGCGGTCGGCGATGATGCCTTCGCGCTCCATCGCCACCAGCACCGGCACCAGCGGGCGTTCCAGGGTCTCGTAGACCGTGGTCACCCGTTCCGCCACCAGCCGCGGCTTCAGGGTGCGGTGCAGGCGCAGGGTCAGGTCGGCGTCCTCGGCGGCATAGGCCGTGGCCTTGTCCAGCGGCACGCGGTCGAAGGTGATCGCGTTGCGGCCGGTGCCGGCGACCTCCTTGTAGGGGATCGGGGCGATGTCCAGGTGCAGCTTCGACAGTTCGTCCATGCCGTGGCCGTGCAGGCCGCCGTCGCAGACGTAGGACAGCAGCATGGTGTCGTCGATCGGCGCCACCTGGATGTCGTAGCGCGACAGCAGCAGCATGTCGTACTTGATGTTCTGGCCGATCTTCAGCACGGCCGGGTCTTCCAGCAGCGGCTTCAGCCGTTCGAGGGCGTCGTCGAGCGGGATCTGTTCGTCCAGCAGCGCGCCGCCGCCCTCGCCCTCCAGGTCGAGCTCGTCCGCCGCCCCCGGCGCGCGATGGCTCAGCGGCACGTAGCAGGCCCGCCCCGGCACCACCGACAGCGACACCCCGACCAGCTCCGCCTGCATGGCGTCGAGCGAGGTCGTCTCGGTGTCGACGGCGACCGCGCCATGCGCGTGGGCCTGGGCGATCCAGGCCTCCAGCCGGTCGAGCGACTGCACGCACTCGTACTCGGCCTCGCCCGGCGCCGGCGCGTCCACCGCTGCCGCCGCCGCCGTTGCCGCCGCATCGCCGGTTTCGCCCAGCTTGGCGCGGATCCGGCTGGCCAGCCGCTCGAACTCCATCTCGGAGAGGAAGTCGAACAGCGGCGCCGGCTCGAACGCGGGCAGCGCCAGGCTGTCCAGGCCGTCGAGCTTGGGCACGTCGTCGCGCAGGGTGACGAGCTCGCGCGAGAGGCGGGCCAGGTCGGCGTTCTCGATCAGGTTCTGGCGGCGCTTGGGCTGCTTGATCTCCTCCGCGCGCTCGAGCAGCGTGTCCAGGTCGCCGTACTCGTCAATCAGCTGCGCCGCCGTCTTCACGCCGATGCCGGGCACGCCGGGCACGTTGTCGGTGGAATCGCCGCACAGGGCCTGCACGTCGATCACCTTGTCGGGGCCGACGCCGAAGCGTTCCTTGACCTCGTCCGGGCCGATCTGGCGCTGCTTCATCGGGTCGAGCATGCCGACCGTGCCGCCGACCAGCTGCATCAGGTCCTTGTCGGAGGAGACGATGGTCACCTTCATGCCGGCCTCGCGGGCCATGCGGGCATAGGTGGCGATGACGTCGTCGGCCTCGAAGCCGGCCAGTTCCACCGTCGGCAGGCCGAAGGCGCGGCTGGCCTCGCGGATCATCGGGAACTGCGGGATCAGGTCCTCGGGCGGCGGTGGCCGGTTGGCCTTGTAGTCGGCGTACATCTCGTTGCGGAAGGTCTTCCGGCCGGCGTCCAGGATCACCGCGAAATAGTCGACGGCGCCGTCGGCGCGGGCGTCCTCGACCAGCTTGTACAGCATGTTGCAGAAGCCGGAGACGGCGCCCACCGGCAGGCCGTCGCTCTTGCGGGTCAGCGACGGCAGGGCGTGGTAGGCGCGGAAGATGTAGCCCGAGCCGTCGACCAGGTAGAGATGGCCGGCGGCGGCGTCGGTATCGGCAGAGACAGCAGCTTCGCTCATGGCGCCCACTATGCCATGGCGGCAGGTCGAGCGGAACGCGGGCGGTGGCCGTGGTGCGAAATGCGCGCTAGCCTTGCGGCCTCACGGGACGGACACCTTGGGGGTGCCATGAGCGACGATACTGCCGGCGACGGCGCCCGCACGGGCGTGGTGCTGGCGCCGGGCGAAGGCCGGCACTATGCGATGGGCGGCATGTCGGCGATCTTCAAGGCCGACGGCGACGAAACCGCGGGCATGTACAACATCTCCGAATGGTGGCTGGAGGCCGACACCCAGGGGCCGCCGGCGCATGCCCACCCCGAGGACGACGTCTTCTTCGTCATCGAGGGGACCATGCACTTCCTGATGGACGAGACCTGGCACGAGGCGCCGCAGGGCAGCTTCGTCCTGGTTCCCGGCGGCGTCACCCACACCTTCGAAAACCGCAGCGCGGCCCGCGCCGGGGCGCTCAACATCGGCGCGCCCGGCGGCTTCGAACAGCAGATGCCCATGCTGGTGGAGTGGTTCGCCAAGAACCCGCTCGGCCCCGCCTCGTCCGGTGGCTGACGACCGCGACTTCGAAGCCATGCTCACGGGCGGCCATCCGAATTCGCTCGGCCGCACGGTCGAAGTGGTCGAGATGGTGCAGCAGACGCCGGACCTGCTGGCCGCGCTCTATCGCTGCTACGACAGCGCCGACGAGGTCGTGCGCCTGCGCACGTCCAGTGCCTTCAAGCGCCTGTTCCGGGCCGAGCCGGCCTGGTTCGACGCCTATGCCGACCGCTTCATCGACGAGGTCGCTGCGATCGACCAGGCCTCGGCGCAATGGACCGTGGCCCAGCTCTGCGGCGAGCTGACGGACCGCCTGACGCCGGCACAGCGCCGGCGGGCCACGACCGTGCTGCAGCGGCTGTTGCAGCAATCCGACGACTGGATCGTGCTGAACGCGGCAATGCAGACCCTGGGCGACTGGGCCGTGGACGATGCCGCGCTGGCCGCCGCCCTGCGCCCGGAACTGGCGCGGCTGAGCGGCGATACGCGCAAGTCGGTGGCCCGGCGGGCGGCGAAGCTTGCGGCAACGCTGGGGTAACGCGGCTCGGGCCTAACGTTCCAATCCTTGCGCGTAGAGCAGTGCCGACCGCCCTGGACCCCGGATCTCCGCTTCGCTGCGTCCGGGGTGACGATGAAATGGTGGCAGCGACCGCCCCCCCCTTTGGTCGTCGTCCCCGTGCTTGACACGGGGACCCAGGGCAGCCTATTCGGACAATGGCCGCGCTCGCCCGTCTTCGGTCGGCACGGGTCTAGCCTAAGCGCTAGCGGATCTGGTTCGGCAGCCAGGTCGCCAGCTCCGGCACGGCGATCAGCAGCACCAGGACCACGAGCTCGATGGCGATGAACGGCAGGGCCGAGATCACGATCTGCCCCAGGGTGACCTCGAAGTCGGCGACGCCTTTCATGACGTAGAGCAAGAGGCCGAACGGCGGCGTCAGCAGGCTGATCTCCATGGTGATCAGCATCAGCACCATCAGCCAGATCACATCGATGTCGAACACCACCTGCAGCGAGTTCATGCCCAGGAGGAAGAACGGCAGGGTCAGCAGCAGCATGCTGACCTGGTCCATGAAGGCGCCCAGGAACAGCAGCACCAGCATCATCATGATCACCACCGTCAGCGGCGTCAGGTCGAGCGCCGTGACCGCGCGCAGCAGGCCGTCGGTGGCGCCGGAGTTGGACAGCGCCTGGGCGAACACCAGCGAGCCGGCGATGATGAACAGGATCATGGTGTTGATCTTCGCCGTCTCCATCAGCGCCTTGGCGATGTGGCGCCAGCCGAACTCGGCCCCGTCGATGCCGGTGATGGTGACCTTGCGGCCGAAGAAGCGGAACACGTAGCAGATGCCTAACGCCGCCAGGCAGCCCAGCGCCGCCGCCTCGGTCGGCGCGGCGATGCGGAAGAAGATGCTGCCGACGACGACGATGAAGATCAGGAACAGCGGCAGGATGTAGAAGGCGAACGGCAGCACCCGGTTGATCCGCCGGCAGTGCCGGCCGGTATAGGTCCACTGCCGGCGCGGCGCGCCGCGCACGTTCCAGGCGACGGTGACCGGTTCGTCGAGCTCGCGCTCGTCGGGCGCATAGCTCGGCGCCAGCCGCGGCTCTAGGGCGCAGCGGCCGATCACATAGACCAGGAACAGCACCGCCATCAGGAAGCCGGGGACGATGCCGGCGATCAGCAGCTTGGCCACCGACTGCTCGGCCAGGCTGGCCAGCAGCACGGCCAGCGCCGACGGCGGGATCAGCATGGCGATGCCGCCCACGGCCATGATCGGCCCCATGGCGATGGTCGGGTGGTAGCCGCGGCGGATCATGTCCGGCAGCAGCACCGAGCCCAGGATCGCCGTGTTGGCGATGGTCGAGCCCGACAGCGAGGAGAACACCGTGCCGCCGACGATGGAGACCACCGACAGCCGGCCCGGCACGCGCGAGATCATCCGGTCGATGGCGCCGATCGCCTTGAAGGCCACGCCGGTCTGCAACAGGATCTCGCCCATCAGCAGGAACAGCGCGATCGGCGCCAGGGTGAACTTGATGGCGTTGTGGAACTCCATCGGCATGAACAGAAGGCCGATGTCGCCGCTGATGAACAGGTAGGTACCGAGCACGTTGGCGGCGAAGAAGGCCAGCGCCACCGGCAGGCCGAGGAACATCAGCACCACCACGGTGCCGAGCAGCAGCAGCAGCGCGAAATACCACTCCATCGCTCAGAACCCCGACTTCGTCGTCGCCGCCTCGGCCCCGGCGACGATCTGCCGGGCCCGGCGCAGGCGGAAGGCGAATTCCATTGCCAGCAGGAAGAACGAGGTCGCGAACACCACCAGCATGTACCAGTTGGCGATCCGCAGATCCTTGTCCGGCAGGGTGCCGTCCTGGTACTCGCCGACGGCGGCGCGGATGCCGTAGTAGCAGAGAAACAGACACAGCAGCAGGCCGATGGCGTCGACCAGCTGCTCCAGGCGCAGCGCGGCGTGGCGCGGCAGGGCCGAGATCACCACGTCGACGCGCACGTGCGCGCCCTGCTGCAGCACCCAGGGCGCGCCGATGAACACGCCGACGTAGAGCGCGTACTCGGCCGCCTCGTAGAGCCACCAGATGCTGCCCCACTGCAGCTTGATCAGCGCCAGATTGAGTGGGATCAGCACCGCCATCAGGCCGATGGAAACCGCCACCGCCGCCGCCAGGACGAAGATCAGGCGGGAGTGCATGGCCTCGAGGTCGATGGCGTGGGAGAGGTTCAAGGTGGTGCGGGGCCTCCGCGAGCGGGGCCTTCATCCTTCGAGACGGGCCGTTGGCCCTCCTCAGGATGAGGAGACAACGGAAAAAGACACCTCACCCTGAGGAGCGCCCGCCAGGGCGCGTCTCGAAGGGTGACGGCCGCGCAGAACCCCGGAGACGCCGCACCGGCGGCGCCTCCGGGGTTGCCGCGGCTACTTCGCGAACAGCGCCTGCAGCTTGGCGCCGTGCTCCGGGCTGCGCTCGAGCACCTCGCGCCAGCCCTCGGCGACCGCGGCGGCCGACCACTTATCGGCGGCCGCGCCCTCGAAGGTGATGGTCTGCATGCCTTCGTCGGCCATCCAGGCCTTCTGCTTCTTCAGGCCCGACTGCAGCTCGTCGCTGTTGGGCTCGGAGCGCGCCTCGAACTCGAGGCCGACCTCGCTCAACAGCTTCTGCTGCGCGGCGTCCAGGCTGTCCCACTTCTTCTTGTTCACCAGGGTGTGCAGGGTGGAGTTGTAGAAACCCGGCTCGACCCGGTACTTGGTGACCTTGATCCAGGGCGGAGGCCAGCCCAGCGCCGGCCAGCCGTAACCCTGCACCGTGCCGTTCTCCATGTAGGTGTAGACCTGGGCGATGTTGGAGGTCTGCACGGTCGCGCCCAGCGAGGTGAAGAACGCCGTGTAGACCGGCGAGACGCGCAGGTGCAGGCCGTTCAGGTCGGGCCCGGCGATCGGCTGCGACAGCCACAGGTGGAACGGGCCGAAGTCGTGATGGCGGGCCAGGAAGTGGATGCCCTTGGCGTTCATCAGCTTCTGCATGTAGTCGAGGCCGCCGTTCCGGCGCAGCTCGGCGTATGGCTTCTCGGCGAAGCGCAGCACCGGCGCTTCCGGCAGCACGTTGCCGAAGTAGGCCTCGGTGCAGCCGACCACGTCGTAGGCGCCCTTGGCCATCTTCTGGGTCAGGGTGAAGGGGCTGCCGATCGCCGGCGCGCCGCCGACCAGCTTGATCTGCACCACGCCCTTGCCGCGCTTGTTGACCTCGTCGACCACGGCCTCGAACGGCTTCGACACCGGGCTGCCGATCGGAAAGCAGCTGGCGCCGTTCAAGGTCACTTCCGCCGCCGTCGCCGGCGGTGCCAGGGCGAACGCGGCCAGCGCCATGGCCAGCGTCGCCGTGCCCGTAAAGGCGGTTCTCGTCATCGGACTACCTCCCTGTTGTTGTCCGGACCCCGGCCAGCGGCGTTATCCGTTGCGTTGCCTTGCGGCCCGGGTGCTGGCCGCCATTGTAGGTGTCCCGGCGGCACCATCCAAGACACGCGCCCGCATGCCGGCTTTCGCCAACACTTCAATGACTTGGGTCGTGGAGGCGCGGCGGGCGCCGGGGCTGCCGGCTAGTGGTGGCCGGACCCGGGCTTCAGAACGAAGCGGCAGTCGCAGTAGGGGCAGTCGACGTGGCCCTCTTCGCCGAGGTTGAGCCAGACCTTGGGATGGCCCAGCGGACCGCCGTCGCAGCTCACGACCTCGGTCTCGACCTCGACGATCTGCGGCGGTTCGGTGGTCATCGTGCTCACGGTCGCTCTGGCCCTCCGTCCCCTGCGCGCGGCCATCGAGTTTGACCGCCGCGCGCGGCGGATGATACCCAATGCCGGCCGACAATCAACCAGCAGCGGATGTCGCAGCAAGCTCTCAGCCCGGATCTCTCCGCCGTCCCGGACCTCGCCGTCAGCGTGCGCGGCCTGCGCAAGGTCTATGGCCGCAAGCGCAAGGTCGAGGCCCTGAAGGGCATTGACCTGCAGGTGCCGCGCGGGGCGATGTTCGGCCTGCTGGGCCCCAACGGCGCCGGCAAGTCGACCCTGATCAACATCCTCGCCGGCCTGGTGGTGAAGAGCGCCGGCGAGGTGCGCATCTGGGACCACGACATCGACCGCGAGTTCCGCCCGGCGCGCTCGGCGATCGGCGTGGTGCCGCAGGAGCTCAACATCGACGCCTTCTTCTCGCCGCGCGAGATGCTGGAGTTCCAGGCCGGGCTCTATGGCGTGCCCAAGAACGAGCGCCGCACCGACGAGATCCTCGCCGCCATGCACCTGAGCGACAAGGCCGATGCCTACTCGCGCTCGCTGTCGGGCGGCATGCGCCGGCGCCTGCTGATCGCCAAGGCGATGGCGCATGCGCCGCCGGTGCTGGTGCTCGACGAACCCACCGCCGGCGTCGACGTGGAGCTGCGCCAGGAGCTGTGGGACTACGTGCGCGAGCTGAACCGCTCGGGCGTGACGGTGCTGCTGACGACGCACTACCTGGAGGAGGCGCAGCAGCTGTGCGACCAGATCGCCATCATCCACCATGGCGAGGTCGTCGCCTGCGACGCCACCGACGCGCTGTTGCGCCGGCTCGACCGCAAGACGCTGACCATCCTGCTGGCCGAGGACCTGCGCGAGATCCCGGCCGCCCTGGGCCAGTTCGAGACGACGTTCCACCCGCCGCGCCGGCTGTCGGTGCACTACCGGCCGAGCCGGACCCAGATCGGCGAGATCCTCGCCGCGGTCGGCGCCGCCGGCCTGACCATCGCCGACCTCACCACCGAGGAGGGCGACCTGGAGGATATCTTCCTGGCCCTCACCGGCGGCGCGCGCCGGCAGTAGGCACGCGCGGTCCGGGGCCTGCATCCTTCGAGACGCGCCCTGGCGGGCGCTCCTCAGGATGAGGGCAAAAGTAGGCACAACCTCATCCCGAGGAAGAGGCGGAAAGACAAGCACGACCTCATCCTGAGGAGGCCGCGCCAGCGGCCGTCTCGAAGGATGGGCGGCCGCAAAACCGATTGCCGCCAAGGACTCGCTCGCCTATGTTCGCCAACGGATCAGGCGCCCGTAGCTCAGCTGGATAGAGCGCTGCCCTCCGAAGGCAGAGGTCAGAGGTTCGAATCCTCTCGGGCGCGCCACCCTTCGCCCTGTCCAGCCCGGACACATAGGTAGCAGTTTGTACCTAAGACATGGGTGACAACCTCGGGCCGAACGGGTTGCCGAGAAGTCGCAGCGTCCTCTGCTCCGAATCGAAGTATCCCAGGTCGTACGTCATGACGCCGGACAGCCACAGTCTGCGTTTGCCTTGAGGCAGATGCGTCCGCGGGCCGCGACGACAGCTATCGGCTGCCCTCCTTGCGGCTAGGTGCGGTGCGTACCTGGTACCAATGGAAGGCGAACAGCAGCGTCGAGAAGAACGATACTGACAACGACAGACGGAACAGCATGACGCTGGTCGAGAACCAGTTCACACCACCCTCGTAGTCGAGCGTGGTAATGCTCAGCTTGTAGGCTTCCATCACGTCGAACACCAGGCCGCGGAGCACCTGGTCCAGAACGAACATGATCACGGCGCCGAGGCCGGGGTCGACTGCGTTATCGAACAGCGCAACCCCGGCGAAATAGCTCCCAAAGGAATGGATGAACAGCATATAGCCGATCATCAGGGCAAACACATAGCCGACCGCCCAGAACGGTCCCGAGACGCTGTCATCTTTGTGTGCATTGTCGATGTCGCTCTGGAAACTCTCAACCCACTCAACTTTGGATTGGTAGATCAGTATCGCGACCGCAACCTGCGTAAAGCCGTAGGTCGCGGTCGCGCCAGCGAAGTACACGAAGCCGTCTCCCAGATCGAACGCCAGGGTCAATCCGTATGCGACCGCGGAGCCAACTACGTAACTAAGCACAACTACGCCGACCACCCCGCCCACCAGGTGGGCCAGATGCTGCCCAATACCCGCCTTGGCGAGGTCGGCAGCAATCCGGTCCGGCCCCCGGCTGAATAGCGACATGGCCTGCCCCTCGCTCACGTTGTGCGCCAAACACGATAGGCACCGGACGAGCGGCCGCAACCTAAAAGCGCAATTGGGATGCGCGGACCGGAAGACACCATGCTGGAAGCCGACGCGAACAAGCTGGGCTGGAACGAGCGCGACCGTCCGTCTGATCGATGCGCAGCGTAGAGTGCAGATCTCCGCCGACCACTTCGAGGGACGCTACGCAGGTCTGTTCGACCTGCAAGACCAAGTCGTCGCCCGCTTCACCCGCTTCACCACCGAACCGACCATCGACCTCCTGGTGTCTGTCGGTCTGCCCGAAGGTTGACGGGTTTCATTGCGGAAGATCTGACCGTCCGACCGTCATCAGTTGCCACAGCACCGCCATACCGGCGCGGGCGCCGCGGCGGTTGGTCTCGAAGCGGACGTGCTGGTCGGGCGCGGCATCGGGCGTGACGGCGATCGACCACAGCGCGTCGACGCTGTTGGGCAGAAAGGCGTACCGGACGTCGATGATGGCGTCGGGCGCATCGGGGTTGCGGGCGATGTAGCCCTGGCTGAAGCGGTCGAAGCGCTGAAGGTCGCGGAACTGCTGGCTGGCCGGATCGAGCCAGAGGAAATCACGGGCCGGGTCCAGCCGGGCCACCGAGGTCCCGGCATAGACTCTCGGGGCGATGCCGGCGCGCAGGCCGTCGACGTAGAAGCGCCCGTCAGCCTCGTAGACCGAACGCCAGACCAGGATGTTGAGAAAGCTCGGCTTCACCGTCAGCCGTTCGACCACGTGGCCCCGCGACGCGGCGAGATCTTCGGCCATGCCCCGCGCCGCGCGGTGCTGAATTGCGCCCAGGCTCAGGTAGAGGCAGACCCAGACGAGGCCCAGCCGCGCGAACAGCGGCGAGCGCCGCACTGCGGCGACGACGACCAACAGCAGCAGCGGCAGGGACAGCAGCGGGTCGACGACGGAGACGATGGCGGCGGCATAGCGTTCATGGCTGAGCGGCCAGAACAGCATGGTGCCGTAGGAGGTCATGAAGTCGAGTAGCCCGTGCGTGGCGTAGCCGAGCGTGCAGTAGATGAGCGTGCGGCGGAAACCCAGACGCAGCCACCGGCCGAGCAGGAAATGCACCAGCGTCGCCACGATCAGCCCGCCCAGCGGGATGAACAGCAGCGAGTGAGTGAACTGGCGGTGAAATTCCAGGAACAGCAGCGGGTCGTCGGCCGAGCGGATCAGCACGTCCAGGTCCGGCGCCAGTCCGCCCAGGAAACCGCACGCGCCGGCCGCCGCCACCGCGCCCTTGCGGCGCGTGGCGGTCGCCTGCGGTAGCGCGGCGCCGAGCGCCCCCTGGGTCAGCGGGTCCATGTTCTGTGTCGTCTCGCTCCGTGAGGGCCGCCGGCTGCGCACCGCCTGCAACCCGGGCTCTAACAACAGCACGCGCGGCATGATTGCAACAGCGCACCTCGTCACGGTGGGAACTCACGCAGGTTTTAGCGCGAGGCCACACCGCGCGCCCGGTTCGCGCTATCGTCCTGCCGGCGCATTCTTGAATGCCTGACTGCCTTCGCGGAGAGCCCCTATGCCGGACGACCTCGTCATCAGACCTGCAACGGCGGACGACCTGGCGGCGCTGCCGGCGCTCTATCTGCATCTCAATCCGGACGATCCGGCACCCGAGCCCGCGGCGGCGCCTGGGATCCTGGAACAGCTCGAGCGCTACGCCGGCAGCGCCGTGCTGGTCGGCTACTGCGACGGCATGCCGGTTGCCAGCTGCACGTTGATCGTCATTCCCAACCTGACGCGCGGCGGCGCGCCCTATGCGCTGATCGAGAACGTGGTCACGCATGGAGACTACCGAAAGCGCGGCTTCGGCAGGGCCGTGCTGGAGGCGGCGTTGGAGCGGGCCTGGGCGCACGGCTGCTACAAGGCGATGCTGCTGACCGGCTCGACCGACCCGGCGACGCACAGCTTCTACCGCGGCGTCGGCTTCGCGCAGAACAAGACCGGCTACCAGGTGCGGCGACCGGTCTAGCCGCGCACGGGCTCAGCCCGCCGGGGCCTGGGCGATCACCCTGGCCGTACGCGCCCTCACCTCGGGCGAGGCCAGGCAGGTGGCGACGGCCTCGTAGCCCGGGCTGCCCCGATGCGGCGCGACGTAGCTGGGCGGCGCATGGTTTGCCGGGCAGAAGATAACTGCCTCGTGCGGGCCGACGCCGTCCAGGTCGAGGATCTCGCACGAGCGGGTCAAAGCGAACAGCGGCCGGGCGTCGGCGCCGCGACGGCGCAGATGGGCGGTGAGGGCGCGTTGCGAGGCCGCGTCCAGATCCTGCTCGATCATGTCGACGACCAGGGCGCCGGCAGTGTCGGCTTCCAGCGCCGCGAGCAGCGCGACGAGCGCAACCGAGCGCACGGCGCCGTCCTCCACCAGCCAGTCGAGCGCCCGTTCGACCCGCGCCCGCAGTGGAGGATCGGCCGCCAATCGGTCTTGCGCCGTCGTGCCGTCGACCGTCCGCCCCAGGTCGAGGAAGGCGGCGTCCGGCAGCGTTTGCGCGATGCACCTGGCCAGCCTGGTCTTACCGCTGAACAACGGGCCGACGACGTAGGTCAGCGGCCGCCGGCCGCGCAGGTCGAATCGTTCCCCGCCCCACGGCCAGGGCAGGTCGAAGCCGACGACCGCCCCGTCGGGCAGCGTGACCAGTCGCGCCAGCTCGCCGGCGCTGGGGGCACGACCACTAGCGAGGTCGTCGCGCAGACGCTGCAGCTTGTTCACCGTGGCGTTGATCTGCTGTGCCCGGCCTTCCAGAGATGCCTGGTGCGCGGCCAGCGCCTCGGCCAGGCCTTGGCTATCCTGCTCCAGCACCCGCGCGACCTGTGCCAAGCTGAAGCCGAGCGCGCGCAGGGCGACGATCTCGGCCGCGCGTTCCATCTCGTCGGGGCCGTAGACGCGCCAGCCGGCGGCGGTGCGCAGCGGGGCGATCAGCCCGCGTTGCTCGTAGAGGCGCAGCGCCTTGGCGGAGACGCCCAGCCGCCGTGCGGCGTCGGCGGGGCTGAGATAACGATCTGAATTGCTCATCGGTTGCCTCGTGGGTTGGACAATCGATGCCTGTTGTAGGGGCGACCGCAGGGGCCGGGTCAACGGGTTTTGGCGCGGCCTGCCGGCAAGCGGCTACTGCCGTTACACCCCGAACACCACCTCCGGCAGCCACAGGGCGATGGCCGGGAACAGCGCCACCAGGGCCAGGACCACGAACTCCAGGGCGATGAAGGGCACCACGCCGCGATACATGTGGCTGAGTTTCAGTTCCGGCGGCGAGATGCCGCGCAGGTAGAAGATCGCCGGCGCCATCGGCGGCGTCAGGTAGCTGGTCTGGATCATGATCAGGAACATGATGCAGAACCAGACGATGTCGACGCCCATCGGCCGCAAGAGTTCCACCGCGATCGGCACGATGATCAGCACGATCGAGATGAGGTCGAGCACGAAACCGGCGACGAAGGCGAGCGCCAGCATCGACAGCATGATGGTCCAGGGCGAGAGGTCGGTGCCGGCGAGCAGGTCCTGCACCGCGGAGATGCCGCCGAGCGCCACGAAGGTGCCGGAGAACATGGTGCCGCCCAGGAGGATGAACAGGATCATCGCCGTCACCTGCAGCGTTTTCACCATCGCTTCCTGCAGCACCCTCAGGTTGAAGCTGCCGTAGAGCATGGTCATCACCACGGTGCCGAAGGCGCCGACGGCGGCGGCCTCGGTCGGCGTCGCCCAGCCCAGCATGATGGTGCCCAGCACGGAGAAGATCAGGATCAGCGGCGGCACCAGGGCGGTCGCCGTCAGCCACAGCTTCTGCAGCAGCGGCGGCTCGTCGGCCTCCGGCGGGATGCGCGGGCCGTCGGCGGGCCGGAGCGTGCAGCGCACGAGGATGTAGATGACGAACAGCCCGGCCAGCATCAGCCCCGGGAACAGCATGCCGACGAACAGGTCGCCGACGGAAATGTCGGCGACGGGGGCGAGGATCACCACCACCACCGAGGGCGGGATGATGGTGCCCAGCGAGCCGCCGGCGCAGATGGTGCCGGAGATCAGCCCCTTGTCGTAGGCGTACTTCAGCATCACCGGGATCGCCAGCAGGCCGACCACCGACTCGGTCGCGCCGACCACGCCGCTGGCGGCGGCGAACACCACGCACAGCAGCACCGTGCCGACGGCCAGGCCGCCGGGCAGGCGCCGGGTCCACAGGTGGATCGCCTCGAACAGCCGCACGGCGATGCCCGAGCGTTCGAGGATCGCCCCCATGAAGATGAACAGCGGCACCGCGGCCAGCACGTAGTAGGAGGCGACGTCGTCGACCTTGGCGACGAGCTGGTGCACCAGGGCATCGCCGAACCGCAGGTAGCCGAAGACCACCGCCACGCCCATCAGCGAGAAGGCGACCGGCACGCCCATGAAGATGGCGATCATCAGCACCGGGAACATCAGCAGGCCGACCTCGATGCTCATGCTGCACCCCCGTCGGCGCCGTGGCGCGCCGTCTCGTCGCCCATCAGCACCAGGACGCTCTTCATCACCTCGGCGAACACCTGCAGGGTGAAGACGAAGAAGCCGAGGGTCCATACCGTGCGGAACGGCCAGATCACCGGGTTCCAGGCGGATTCGCCGGTCACCTCGCCGTACTCGAAGGCTTCGCGGGCGTAGGCATAGAGGCCGTAGTCGAGCCACAGCAGGCCCGGCAGCAGCAGCACGACATAGCCGACCAGGTCGACCACCGCCTGGCCCTTCGGCGACAACTGGCCGTAGATGAAGTCGACGCGGATGTGCGCGCCCTGCTTCAGGCAGTAGGCGATGCCGAACATGAAGCTGGAGCCGGCCAGCATGTAGCCGAGCTCGTAGGCCCAGAAGGTCGGCGCGCCGAAGATGTGCCGGGCGGCGACCTCGTAGACCATGGACAGGATCAGCGGCACCAGGATCCAGGCGCCGACGTTGCCGACGACGCTGGTGACGCGCTCGAACGCACGGATCAGGAAATGCATCTGGGGACCCTGGTGGCGCGAAACAGGGGAGCGGGGCACCCCGCGAGGGGCGCCCCGCCAGGAAACACCGGCGTCAGCGTGGACCGATCAGCGATACCGGCCCGAGTTGGCGAACGCCTTGGCGTAGGCCTGCTGATGATTCCAGACCCGGGCGAACCACTCGTTGTCGGAGGCCTGCTTCTCCGCCCATTCGGCCGTGGCCTTGCGGGCCGCCTCCTTGAACTCCTCGTTCAGGTCGATGATCTCGTTGGTCTTGGCGAAGCCTTCGAACGCCGGCGCATCGTTGTGGTTGAGCTCCAGCATGGCGTCGAACGCGGTCGCCTGACCGGCCTCGATCAGGATCCGCTTGTGCCGCTCGGACAGACCCTCCCAGGTCTTGCGGTTGACCGGGCAGTCCTGGAACGCCGCCGGCTGGTGCACGCCGGGCACGATGATGTACTTGGCTGCCTTGTTGAAGCCGCCGGACTCGTTCATCCAGGGCGTGCCCCATTCGATGGCGTCGACAACCTTGCGCTCCAGCGCCGGGTAGACCTCGGAGCCGGCCAGGATCACCGTCGAGGCGCCGAGCGACTGCGCGATCTCGGCCCAGGCGCCGGAGGTGCGGATCTTCATGCCCTTGAAGTCTTCCAGGCTCCGCACGGGCTTGTGGCTGTGCATGAAGATCTCGCGCGTCACCGAGCCGCAGATGAAGCTGGCGACGTTGAACTTCTCCATGCGCCACTGCATCAGCAGGTCCTGGCCGCCGCCCTTGACGTACCAGAGCATGAACACGTCGATCGACGGGCTGCCGGCGAAGCCGCCGAACAGCACCCCGGTGCGGTCGATGCCCCAGTCGTAGCCGGCCCAGTTGTGGCCGACGTCGGCGACGCCCTTGCGCACGGTGTCGGTGACCTTCAGCGCCTTGCCCAGCGTGCCGCCGGGAAACACCTCGACCTTGATCTCGCCGTCGGTGGCGAACTCGACCCGCTTGGCCCAGCCCTTGGCCATCATCTCCAGCAGCGGGCCGCCGCCCCAGGCCGTGGCCATGGTCAGCTTCTGCTCCGCCTGGGCCGGTGCCCCGGTCAAGGCAAGGCCGGCAATCAACGCAACGCTACTGAGACTCCCTGAAATCCACTTCTTCATCTCCCGTCCTCCCCAGCACGGTGTGTTGTGGAACTGCGATACGCGTTGCTACAGACATCACAGCAAAGGCTAGCACAGAAAACACGCTGGTCAGCAGCCGGGCGTGCGCCAACGGTTGTGACAGCCTGCGGCCTTCGGCACCATCGGTCCGCGCGGCGCGAACGCAACTGCCGGGAACGTGGTGCCGTCAGGCCGTGCGGCCGTTACCGGCACCGAACGGAGCGGGAGACCAGATGGACGTTGACTGGGCGGCCTGGCGGCGTGAGTTCCCGGCCCTGGACAAGCTGGTCTACCTGAACACGGCCGGCGGCGCGGCGATGTCGCGGGCCGCGGCGGCGGCCGGCAAGCAGTATTTCGACGAGATCCTGGAGGGCGGCGACGCCCACTGGCCGGTCTGGCTGGAGCGGACCGAGCAGGTCCGCCAATCGCTTGCCGCCCTGCTGCACGCCACCCCCGGCGAGGTTGCCTTCATGCCCACGGCATCGCTCGGCATGAACCTGGTCGCCCAGATGCTGGCCCGGCCGGGCGGGCGGATCCTGGTGGCCGACCGCGAGTTTCCCTCCGCCACCCTGCCGTGGCTCAACCTGGGGGCGGAACTGACGGTGCTGCCGCTGGCCGAAGACGGCAGCGTCGCGCTGGACGGCATCGAACGCCAGATCGATGACCGGACGACGGCGATCGTCGCCAGCCACGTGCAGTACCAGACCGGCTTCCGCTACGACCTCGGCGCGCTGGGGAAGATCTGCGAGCGGCACGGCCTGCGGCTGATCGTCGATGCGACCCAGTCCGTCGGCGCCTGGCCGATCGACGTCACCCGCGACGGCATCGATGCCTTGGTGTTCAGCGGCTACAAGTGGACCACCGCCGGCTACGGCGTAGCGGGCCTGTATGTCAGCCAGGCGTTGCTCGACAGTGTCCGTCTGCCGGTGGTGGGCTGGCGCAGTGCCCGCATCCCTTCTGCAATGGCCTACGACCGCCTCGACCTGGCCCGTTCGGCCCACGCCCTGGAGGCAGGGCATCCGCCGTTTCCGGGGATCTTCGCCCTGGGCGCGAGCCTGTCGCTGCTCGCGGAGATCGGCGTGGCGCGCATTGCCGGGCGGATCGACGCGCTGACGGCAACGCTGCACGACGGCCTGGCGGCGCAGGGCTACGCGGTCGCCTCGCCGCGCGATCCGGCCGTGCGTTCGGGCATCACGCTGGTGCCGGTGGGCGGCGGCCGCGCTGAAGGCGCACCTCATGCAGGCGGGCGTGTTTGTCTCCAGCGTCGACGACCGGCTGCGGGTCTCCTTGCATTTCTACAACGACGAGACAGACATCGCCGCCTTGCTCGCGCAGCTGCAGGTACTCGATGTGGCCTGAAGCCGCGCGCCCTCAGCCCGCCCCGACGGCCGCCTGGCAGATGACGAACAGCAGCGTCGGGCTCATGGCGATCGCCCGGACGGGTTGTCCGCGCGCTCCGGTCAGTAGGACAGGCCGGGGGCCTGGCGCAGGTAGCCGTCGTCGCCGAGCTGGCGCAGCATGAATTGCGCCACGTCGGCGCGCGACACCTTCAGCTTCAGGTCCCTCGCCGTGATGGCGAAGCCGTGCCGGTAGTCGCCGGTGGCCGGACCGTCGGTGAAGGCGCCGGGACGGACGATGGTCCAGTCGAGGCCGCTGTCGCGCACCAGCGCTTCCTGGGCCTGGTGGTCGGCATAGGCCTGGCGCAGCAGCAGGCCGAACATGATCCGCTTCCAGAAGAAGTTGAGCATGGCCCGGCTGTCGCCGGCGCCGAGCGTGCTCAGGCAGATCAGGCGGCGCACGCCGTGGCGGGCCATGGCGTCGAGCACGTGCCGGGTGCCGGTCGTGCGGACGCCGCCGTGCCGGCCCGCGCCCAGGGCGACGACCACGGCATCGTGGCCCGCCACCGTCGCGTCGACCGCGGCGGGGTCGAGGACATCGCCGGTCCGCCGGGTCAGCCGCGGATGCTCCAGGGCCAGCGCGGCCGGCCGGCGGACGAGGGCGGTCACCTCGTGCCCCTGCGCCAGGGCCTGGCTCACCAGGGGCCGGCCGATCGATCCCGTTGCA
>Ga0056121_1000126_pt1 | contig 35554 bp, 26 predicted proteins | sample WorMetHEROISLAND_FD_83872 | JGI IMG/M metagenome (GOLD analysis project Ga0056121, IMG submission 83872) | Marine gutless worms symbiont microbial communities from Max Planck institute for Marine Microbiology, Germany - Olavius sp. 1 HERON ISLAND ...
CGGTCGCATCGGTGGTATCCAGATCCGTCACCGTCAGGGTACCGCCGGTAGACAAGACCGCATCGGTCTCGGTCAGGTTCTCGGTGGCACTGGAGAGCGTGGCCACATCCTCGGTTCCGGTGACAGTGATGGTGACCGTAGCCGGAGCACTAATACCACCGTCATTGTCGGTGGCCGTGTAGGTGAAGGTCACATCGCGGTTGGCGCCTGTATCTAATGCGTCAAAGTCGCTGCCCGGATCGAAACTGTAAGAACCATCGGCATTGAAAGTCAAGGTGCCGTTGCCGGCGCCGACATTCGTATCCAGAGCGTAGCTGACAACAGTGCCGTCTACATCACTGGCCGGCGGGACGTTGCCATTAAGGACGGTGTTTTCAGCGGTGGTTTGGGTATCCGCACTGGCCACCGGGACATCATTGGTACCGGTAACGGTGATCGTGGTCGTCGCCACCGCACTGTCGGTATCGCCGTCATTGACAGTCACATCAATCGTACGGGGACCGGCGGTGGGGTTGCCGGTATCGGTATGCTGGTAGCTGGTGTTGAGCAGTACAGCCTCGGCTTGGGCCAGAATCATCTCGCCTGTGTTCAGGGTAATGGTGGCAACGCCCGTGACATTGATCCAGTTCACGGTGTAGGTGTCTCCACCGACGGTGACCGTATTATCGCTGAAATCAGCCGCGTTCAGGCCGAATGTGAGGTTGCCGATAGTCAGTTCCTCGGCCGCGCCATCGACCACGCCGCCGATATCAAGGGTCATGTCGACCAGGCTGGTATCGTCAACGTCAGCCACATTGACTGCGGCATCCACAATGGTGGTTGTGGGATCACCTTCATTGAAAGTGAAGGCATAGTCATTGCCACCAGCCGCGCCATTGAGATCTACTGTCGGGGCTACATTCGCTATCGACAAGGTCGATATCTGACTGGTCAAATCAGCGGTATTATCCCCACCGTTGGCTGTGCCGCCATTATCCGCTACCTGAATGATCTCGACGACGCGGTCTACACCGGCAGGAGCGGCGTCGGCATGGTGGTAGGTGGCACCGTCGAGAATGCTTTCAAGTTGCAAAGCTGTTGCCGTGCCTCCCGTAAAGGTCACTGTAACCGTGTCGCCAATGTTAGAAACGGCGAAACTCGTGAAATTCGTTGTACTGCCGGCATTGCCGTTACTCAGATTGATGAGAGTGCCGTCAATTGTCAGGTACTCATCACCGCTGCCCGGGGGAGTCACGCCCGACACCTGGATTCTCATGGCAGAAATCAGCTGCCCCGCTTCCACCGTGGAAACTGTAGTACTGGTGAAAATATTCACTGGTGCGCCGGCGCCGACAAAGCTGTTGTCGGTACCGGTGGTGGTCAGGGTAGGCGGATCGTTGACCGGGGTCACCGTGAAGTTGAACGTGCTGTTGGCCGGGGTACTGCCGTCCTCGTCACCGTCGTCAACGTTCACCGCGAATGACGCCGTCGTCGTTTCGCTGCCATCATGTACAAAGGTCACCTGACCGGCGTTTAACTGGGTGCCGGTGAAGCTCGTCTGGTCAACGCTGTTCACCTGGATCTTGCCGTTGACCAGGCTGCTCACCGTGAAGGTCACACCGGCATCATTATCATCCACGTCCGTGTAACCCAGGTCTGCGGCCTGGATCGTATACGTGCCGGCTTCGTCCACGGTCGCCGTCAGGTCGCCGGTCAGAGCAGGCGGATCGTTGACCGGGGTGATATCAATAGTGCCGCTACCTACCTGGGGATTGAAAGTACCGTCATCGGCATTGAGTGTGTAGGTGGCGGCATTGTCGCCACTGGCATTGAGCGCGCTGGTGTACTGGATGTTCGTGACCGTATCCAAGTAGGTGTTGATGGCCGCCGACGTCCCCGTCAAGGTGAGGGTGCCGCTCCCACTGCCGCCGATGGTAACCCCGCCACTGTCGCCCGCCGCAAACACCCCGGCCGAGGCATCCAACGTCACCGTCAAGCTGTCCCCGTCGATATCGGCAAGGGTCACCGCCGACAGATCAAAGTCACTGGCCACATCCTCGGTGACTGTTACGTCCGTCGGCACACCGGTGGCTGTCGGGGCATGCCGGGTGAATAGGTGATAGACTTCGCTATTTGTCAATGCCTGATTGTAGATGCTGATTTCATCTAGTTTTCCGTCGAAATTAGCCCAGGCGTCGCCACCGGGAGGGCCACCTTTATCTTCGCCACCAAAGCGGAGCGGATCAGCGTTATTAATGTTGCCCAAGGCCGGGGAAGCGGGAGTGGGCCCATGTACGGAACTGCCGTCTACAAAGAGTTCGAAATCCGTCCCGTCCTTCACTGCCGCGATGTGGTGCCACTGGCCGTCATTGATTCCGGTTGTCCACAGCTCGACTTTCGTAGTGGCATTCTCCCAGACTTTGAAGGTGAGCCAGGTGGTGCCGGAATCATCGTACATTAGAATTTCGTAGCCGGTATCCGGCGACGAATCGCGCTTGCTCAGGAGCACTGGAAACTCGCCGGACCCGGGAACCTGGGATGTCTCTACCCACAGACTGACCGAAAAGTCGCCGGAGTTGATATCAAGGATATCGTCCGCAGGATCCGCGATGTTGACGATATCTGTCGAATCTGAGAAGTCGAGCGCTGTACCGGAAAGACCGGATACATAGGTCGGTACTGGATTCGCGCCTTCAGCGGTCAGCGTCCCCTCGTTACCGTTACCGCTGGAATCGATGGCCGTGGTGCCGCTGCCTTCGTTAAAACGCCATATGCCGACCGCTTTGGAGAGCACATTGTCGACTAACACCTGTGCCTGCACTGGGGCAGCAGATTCTGCGCCGTCATTGTCCTCGGCGACTACCGTAAACGCATCTAATGTGCCGTTGGCGCCAGAAGCTGGCGTCCAATAGGCGTTGTTCGATGCATCGATGGTATCGTTACTACCGGCGGCCCAAAGCGCAGCGCTGCCGGCATCGGCTCCAATTAAGAGTGTGCCGCTGGAGACCGCCTTGACCACAAACGCATCTACGGTGCCGTCTACGTCGGCTTCATCGCCCTGGGACGCCAGCTCGGTAAACGTGATCTCGACCTGGGTCTCTTCGGCTGTTGTGTCGATTACGCCCGCAAAAGACGTGAGAGTCGGCGCATCGTTGCCCGAGTTCGTGATCTGGATGTTGTCGACGAACATGTACTCCGCGGCGAGCGAGAGGCCATCCGGCTGGAAGCGAATAATCGTATCGTTGTCGATGTAGCTAGTGATGTCCGTACTAAAAGGCTGCCAGGTGGCGTCGGTGCCCGGGTTGAACACCTGGACATCGCTAAAATTAGAACCGCCGTCGGTGGAGATTTGCAAGGTGACGGTGTCGCCTGAATTATTGAAATCACGAGCGTAGTCGAAACTCAGGATGGCGGTTGTCTCCCCTGACAGATCGATCTGGCGCTGGATGCTCTCTGAAGCCAGGCCCTGGATTTGCAGCGCGTAGTTGGGGCTGTCAAAGAGCTGGTTGACCTGGAAATCGCCACCGGTAGCACCGAGCTGATCATCCTCCACCCAGAAGCCTGCCCACCCGGTGCCACCCTCGTAATCCCCGGATTCAAAGTCGTCTTCCGCTACGATGGCCAGGGTGCCGGACCAGTTTTGCTGCATGTCTCTGCTGAAGGCTGGTTTCGTTTCGATGCCGCCCCACTCGTATTCCAGATCCCAGTCGCCGCCGTAGTTGGCGTGTCCGGTGTCGTCCACGCTGGCGGCCACATCCGCACCGGTCAGGGAACCGAATGCACCGAGAAGGGCGCGACCATCTTCGCCGCCCGCAAGGTCGCAGCCGTAGAAGAGAAGATCGGCGCCGTCGGCCAGAGAAGACTTCCACCCGGCGATGGAATCTTGGTATGTGGCGAAGTTGTCATTGCGAATCCACTGGTTTCCAAGTTTTACAGCGTTATCAGTACCATGGGTGACAAAATGAACTGCATCCAGATCCTGCCGCTCTACCAGCAGGTCGCTGATCTGCACCACACCGTCGAGTTCCGGGTCCAGAGTCACCACCTCAAATTGGCGACCGTCATCGCGTTCGGAGAGTAGGTCGGTTACCAGTTGTTCGTAATTTGGAATGCCCCCGTCCACCAGTACTAGTTCTTGGCGCGCAGTGATCGTGTCTAGCGGCTGAGCATCTGCATTGGCCAGGATATCAACCGGGTCCAGGGTGGATGTTGCGGCAGGGCCGATCTCAAAATCAGCGGACACGGTGTTTACACTGTTTGCTGTGAGTGTATTTTGGCCGGGTTGTTGATCATTTCCGATGAGTTTTACAGAAGGTTCAGGCTCCGAAGACCATGCGTCCTCCCTTGATTCGGTTAAGTGCAGGAGATCGGTTGCGAGCGCATTATTTTGACTGGCGAATTCAGAGTGATCCGCGTCGATGGCCATTTGCGCCAAAGGCTGGGGTGTGGGGACGGCGGCTCCGATGGCTGCAGTTTCACCGGTAGCCGAAAGCAGCAGGCGGGGTTCCAGGGCCTCGAAATGAATCCCCGTGGAAAACGAACCATGTCTGGACCCGGCGTCCGGTGTTTTGCCCGGTGCTGGCCGAGTATTGCCGCATGCGTCAATTCCTAATCGGTCCAAAATGATTCTCAGAGCGTTTTTTAACCGTCTTTTCATGAAACATCATTCCCAGAGTTTTAAAAAAATCCGGACTCATTTAATACGCAACCATTATATAAGGAGCAAGATACATGCCACTAATCTAAAATCAGTCACATGGGATAAATTCAATTTATATCTTAATAATCTATTGATAATAAAGAAAAATTTGATATCTGCGATTACCCCTTGATTTGGAACCAGCAACAATGGTAGATTCAGAATGCTCAAATCAACAAAGTTTGCAGATTTTACAGATTTGTAGCTGTATCGAGCGTTTACGTCATTCATCGAAATTCGAAGGGTGAAGGTGGTTTAAAAATTTGCAGCCTGAGTGTGAATAATCGGCTCAAAAGTTGCAAAGCTTAATAAAAATTGTTAAGGCGACATTCCGTGCTTGATTTTGCATTGCCGTGCGGTGTAGATTGGGCTCGCCTCAACATATCCATTTACTTAACGAAACAGCGCTACACTTAGAATCTGTTATAAGGCAGTGATGATGGTCCCTAAAGAGGAGTTCCGCCCCCAGGTATTGATTGTCGATGATGACGTCATTTTTCGCGAGGTCGCCCGCATATCCCTGGAAAAGGCCGGGTTTTCAATTAATGAGGCGGTGAACGGCGTTGAGGGTTTAGAGGCGATCAAGCGGCTGCGACCGGAGATCGTGCTGCTGGATGTGATGATGCCGGAGATGGACGGCTATGAAACTTGCCGGGCGATCCGGCAATTGCCGGGAGGCGATTCGATCCCGGTGGTCATGATCACGGCCCTGGAGGATGTCGAATCGATCAACCGGGCCTATGATGCTGGCGCCACAGACTTTATCACCAAGCCAATCGAATGGATCATTCTAGTGCAGCGGGTGCGGTACATGTTGCGGGCGGTCCGCCTGATGAACGAGCGCAGGCAACTCGAAAAACAGCTCCAGCAAGCCCAGAAACTGGAAGCCGTGGGGACCATGGCCAGCGGTATCGCCCATGATTTCAAGAATCTGATTGCCGCTATCCAGGGCTCGGCCGAAATGCTCATGGTCGGGAAGGGTGACGAAGACCCCGGCTATACGGAATTGAATTTGATCTTCGATGCCTCCCAGAGGGGTATCGAAATCGTACAACAAATGCTCTCACTTGGCCGCAAACAAGAGAGCAAGAAAAAGCGGATTGACCTGAATCTTCAGATCAGCCAGATCCACGACCTCCTCAAAAGCGGAATTGCCGGAGAACTAGAGGTGATTCTCAAACTCGATGAAGCGTTGCCCCTGGTGGATGCGGATGCCGGCCAGATCGGCCAGGTGATCATGAACCTGATCAACAATGCCAGGGATGCCATGCCGAACGGCGGCCAGCTGACCATAGAGACCACCAGTGTTACGCTCACTGCGGAAGACTGCGAGTCGCAGCCCAGTCTGGTTCCAGGACCTTATGTTTGCCTTAGCGTGGCTGATACCGGCCAGGGTATGGCCCAGCAAACTTTGGAACAGATCTTCGATCCTTTCTTCACCACCAAACGAGCGGAAAAGGGCACCGGCCTGGGCCTATCTATGGTCTACAGCATTATTCAGAATCATGACGGCCTCATCACCTGCAAGAGCACCTTGGGCGAAGGGACCGAGTTCGAGATATTCCTGCAGGCCAAGACTCGACCCGAGAAGACGGTCATCGAGAAATCGGCAGACGTCGTTCAGGGTGGCAAAGAAATCATTCTGCTGGTGGATGATATGGCATTCATTCGAAAATTTGCCAAACGGCGTCTCGAGATCGCGGGCTACAGCGTCTGGACGGCCGAAGACGGGGTTGAGGCCCTGGAGTTGTACCGCGCCGAAAAAGACCGGATCGGCATGGTCCTGCTTGATCTGATCATGCCGAACATGGGGGGCGAAGAATGCCTGCAGGGGCTGTTGCAGATCAATCCCGAAGCAAAGGTGGTCGTCGCTTCGGCCAATGAACCCGAGGAATTTAGCCAGGAACAAATCGAAACCCAGACACGCGGATACCTGCGCAAGCCCTACCTGGGGGATGATCTGCTGAATATGGTAAGAACGGTCTTGGATGGGGGATAGAAAGCTGTTAGCCATTAGCTGTTGGCTATTAGCTCTTAGGAAGTCATTGGATTTAGGCCCTTAAAACTAACACCTAACGGCGAAAGCTTTTAGCAGTCAGCGATCAATATTTAGGAAAATCACTGAGGTTTGGCCTTTAAAGCTAAAGCTAATTGCTAAAATAAAGAAAACAAAAGCGGCAGGGTACCGATTTAGTCGGTCCACTGCCGCTTTTGTTTTTAACAATATGTAATAGAGCATTTTGGGAGTTTCTGCCGTCATGCCGGTCCCGGATCGAGTCCGGGATGACGTATCCAGCATCCAGGGAAGTTTCCTTCACATGGACTGGATCCCGGCTGCAGTTTATCCCGCACTTGATGCGGGGCCGGGATGACGGGCATTTACCGAGAAAACTTCCCGACCCCTGAAATAATCGCTAATCTTTTTCCTGGTTGATCGCTTCTACGATCTTTTCGGACAGCTGATTGGGCACCTCTTCGTAGTGATCGAATTCCATGGCATACATGCCGCGGCCACCGGTCATGGAGCGCAGATCCGGTGCATAGGTCTGGATTTCGGCCATGGGCACCTCGGCATTGATGACCTGATTTTTGCCGGCACTGTCCATACCGAGCACGCGGCCCCGCCGACCGTTCAGGTCCCCCATGATATCCCCCATGTATTCATCCGGGGTGGTGACCGTGACCTTCATAATGGGTTCCAGCAGAACCGGCTTGGCATCAACCGCCGCTTTTTTGAAGGCCAGGGATCCGGCAATCTTGAAGGCCATTTCCGACGAGTCGACGGCATGGAAGGAACCGTCGTCCAGTGTGACCTTGAAATCCACGCAGGGGAAACCGGCCAGGACGCCCTTGACAGCCGCCTCCACAATCCCTTTTTCGACCGCCGGGATATAGGTTTTGGGGATGGCCCCGCCCACGATGGCGTCCACAAACTCGAAGCCTTTGCCGCGGGGCATTGGTTCCATCTGGACCCAGCAATCGCCGAACTGACCGTGACCGCCGGATTGTTTCTTGTGTTTGCCCTGCACCCGCACTTTCTTCTTGATGGTTTCACGGTAGGGGATCTTGGGTGTATTGAGAATGACCTCAACGTTGAACTTGCGTTTGAGTTTTTCGTTGGTGGCTTCGATGTGCACCTGGCCGGCACCGGAAATCAGGATCTCCTTGGTCTCGGCGTTTCTTTCCAGAATAAGAGACGGGTCTTCTTCCTGGATCTTGGCCAGGGACTGCCAGATTTTGTCCTCGTCGCCCGAGGCCTTGGATTCCAGGGCAAAGCTGATCAACGCCGGCAACGGCTCGGCAAAGGGGAAACTCACCTTGTTGGTGTCGTCACAGATAGAATCGCCGGTGGTGGTGTCTTTCAGTTTGGCAACCGCCACGATTGACCCCGGGCAGGCGCCCTCGGCCGGTTTCTGCTCTTTGCCGAAAATGGTCAGCAACTGGTTGAAGCGTTCCTTGCCGGACTTGGTCACATTGTAAATGTTGCCATCGGACCCCAGGCTGCCGGACACAACCCGAAACAGGGACAATCGACCGGCATAGGGATCGGCGATGGTTTTGAAAACAAACCCGGCAAATGGGGCTTCCGCATCCGGGGCCACCTCGATTTCTTCCTCCGTTGCGTTGAGGGCCTTCCAGGCGCCGCGGTCAACGGGTGAAGGCATACAGTTCACGATGAAAGAACTCAGCAGGTCCATGCCGATGCTGCTCGTGGCGGCTCCGCAGAGGACTGGGGCAAAGGTCCGGGTCGCAATGCCTTTTTTCAAGGCTGCCAGGTATTCGGCATCACTGATCTCTTCGCCTTCGAGATATCTTTCCAAAAGCGCGTCGTCGGCTTCGGCGATGTTTTCAATCAGCGCTTCCTTTTCGGTTTCCACCTGGTCCTGCATGTCAGCCGGAATATCAACCACCGAGGCCTTGCCGCTATTGTCATAGGTGTAAGCCTTCATGGCAATCAGGTCGACAATGCCGTTGAAACCGGCTTCTTTGCCGATGGGCAGTTGTGCAATAATTGGCTTAATATCGAATAGTTCAGTGGCTTCCTGAACATTTTTAGCAAAATCAGCACGTTCCTTGTCGAGCTTGTTGACAAAGACCATGCAGGGCATGTCGTAGTCCTTGGCAAATTCAAGGGCCTGCTCGGTCTGCACCTTAATGCCATCAACGGCGTCAATGGCGATGACCGCGCCATCGGCCGCCTGCATGCAGAGCTTGGTATCGGTAAAGAAATTCTGGTCACCAGGGGTGTCGATGAGACTGATCGTATGTTTTTCCCAGCCAAACTGGGCAAACCCGCTACTGATGCTGGCCGTTCTTTTCAGCTCCTCCGGCTCAAAGTCCATGACCGTATTGCCTTCTTCAACCTTGCCGTGCCGTTTGGTGACACCGGCCATGTATAACATGGCTTCCGCCATGGAGGTCTTGCCGGCCCCGCTATGTGCAACCAGGGCAATATTTCTTAAATTATTAGCATTGTCAGTCATTTAAACTCCTCTCTAAAGTATGAATGTCCTGATGGTCCCCCATTGGTGTGTGTCACTGTAAAATGGTGTTTGTACAAGCGAAAAAGGAAAAAATCAAGATAAAAATCAGGACCATTCAAGGTGGGTGATGAATTCGCGGTTGCCTTTGGGGCCCAGGATGGGGGAGGGGACCACCCTCTTCGTGACCAGATTGATATTATTGAAAAATTCGGTAAGTTCGGTGATGATCTGTTCGTGCTGGGCCGGGTCACGCACGACTCCGCCTTTGCCGACCCGGCCTTTACCGACCTCAAATTGGGGCTTGATCAGGGCCAGAATGGCGGCCCGTTCCCGCATGAATTTCAGCACGGCGGGCACCACGATTTTCAATGAGATAAAGGCTGTGTCTATGGTGACCAAATCCACGGCCGCATCTACAGCTTCCCGGGGCAGATGGCGAATGTTGGTTCGCTCGATAACTGTCACCCGGGGGTCTTGGCGCAGGGACCAGGCCAGTTGGCCGTAGCCGACGTCTACTGCATAAACCTGGGCGGCGCCATGCTGCAACAGGCAATCGGTGAACCCACCGGTGGAGGCCCCCACGTCGAGACATGTAAATCCGTCGACATCCAGGCCGGTTGCGCGCAATGCGGCTTCCAGTTTAAAGCCGCCCCGGCTGACGTAGGGCAGGTCCTCGCCCTTCAGCGTTATGACAGACTCCGGATTGATCTGGGCGCCCGGTTTGTCCCGGGGAGTGCCATCCACAAGCACCTGGCCGGCCATGATCCGGGCCTGGGCGCGCTGGCGCGACTCCGCCAGCCCTTTTTCCACCAGGAGCAGGTCCAATCGTATTTTTTTAAAGGGCATAGCGCACGACCTATTAATGCGTAGGCTTCCATAGAGAAATAAAATCCAAATCGAAATCGGGATCGAAATCGGGATCGAGAACAGTAGGATGTTTCCACGGTCGTTTCCGATATCGATCCAGATACCGATAGCGATTTCGACAAGGCAGCACTATGGATACATTAGGGTAGGGGAACAGCTTCTAATCCATCATTGCCAGGACGGTTCGGGCAATGCCATCCGCATCCAGGCCGTATTTAGAACGGAGTGCAGCCGGTGAGCCATGTTCCACGAAAGCGTCCGGCAATCCGATACGCTTCAAGGTGAAACCAGTGCAGCCGGCGTCGTGCAGGCCCTCCAATACCGCGCTGCCAAACCCACCCTGGCGCACATTTTCCTCCACCGTCACGATGCGGGCGTGTTTGGCTGCCAGTCCGACCAGCAGGTCCTCGTCCAGCGGCTTGACAAAGCGGCAATTGATGACCGAGGCTGAAATCCCCTCTTTTTCCAATCTTTCAGATGCTTTGATTGATTCGGAGACGCACCGGCCGATGGCCAGCACAAGCACATCCTGGCCCTCGCGCAGCACCTGGGCACGGCCGACTTCAAGGGGTCGGATCGGGTCTTTGATTTCAGCGCCGATACCCCGTCCACGGGGGTAGCGGATCGCAATCGGGCCGTTGTGGTTCACGGCGGTCAGCAGCATGCGGCGCAGTTCATTCTCGTCCCCGGGGGACATCACCACCATGTTCGGCAGGCTGCGCAGATAAGCCAGATCAAAGAGTCCGTGGTGGGTGGGTCCGTCTTCACCCACCAGGCCGCCGCGGTCGATGGCAAACACCACCGGCAGGGATTCGAGGCAGACATCGTGAATGATCTGGTCGAACCCGCGCTGCAGGAAGGTCGAATAGATGGCCACGACCGGTTTGAGACCTTCGGTAGCCAAGCCAGCGGCAAAGGTGACCCCGTGTTGTTCAGCAATGCCCACGTCAAAAAACCGGTCCGGGTAATGCTGGGCGAATGCCGACAGCCCGGTACCCTCGGGCATGGCAGCCGTCACGGCGATGATGCGCTCATCACGGGCGGCCAATTCAATCATGGTCTTGCCGAACACCTCGGTATAGGATGGAATGTCGTTGTACTCACAGGTGCCATTGCCCGTTTCGATATGAAAACTCCCGCATCCATGGAAATAGACCGGGTTCTCTTCGGCCGGCCGGTAGCCTTTGCCTTTTTTAGTGGTGACGTGCAAAAGGACCGGCTCGTTGAGATGCTTAATATTGCTTAATATATCAATAAGATGGTTAAGGCGGTGACCGTCGATGGGACCAAAATACTCAAAATTGAACGCCTCGAACAGCATGCCGGGCGTCACAAACGTCTTGAAGGACTCTTCCGAGCGTTTGGCTATCTGGTAGACATCGTCACCAATTTTGGGGAGTGATTTCAGAAAGGCGCCCAGGTCTTTCCGGAGCCCCTGCAGTTTGCGCGCGGAAAACGTCCGGCTCAAAAAAGAGGAGAGGGCGCCGACATTCTGGGAAATGGACATGTCGTTGTCATTGAGTATGACGATGATGTCCTTGTCCTTGTGGGTATCGCCCGCCTGGTTCAGGCCTTCGTAGGCCAGACCGGCGGTCATGGAGCCGTCACCGATGACGGCAATTACCTTGGAAGATTCATTCTTGATCGTTTTTGCGCAGGCAATGCCCAGCCCGGCCGAAATCGAGGTGCTGCTGTGGCCGGTGGAGAAAGCATCGTAAGGGCTTTCGCTCCTGCGGGTAAAACCGGAAATACCCCCGTGCTGCCGCAGGGTATCGAACCGGTCTCGGCGGCCGGTGAGCAGTTTGTGCGCATACGCCTGGTGTCCCACGTCCCAAATCAGCTTGTCCGACGGGAGGTCGAAAACGTAGTGGATGGCAATGGCCAATTCCACGGCGCCCAGGCTGGAGGCCAGGTGTCCTCCGGTGCGGGATACGACTTCAACGATAACTTCTCGTATTTCCTCGGCAATTTGAGGAAGTTGGGTACGATCAAGCTTTTTGAGGTCCCCAGGGTTGTTTATGGTGTCAAGCAGGCTCAATGGTCTACGGTTCCTATCTTCTGCGCTCTATAATGTAGGTCGCCAAAGCTCTAAGAGGTTGAGACCTGTTATCAAAATTGTCAAGCGCCTGCAAGGCTTTCGCGACGAGATCCGCGGCGAAAATCCGGGACTGGGCAAGACCCATCAGGGCCGGGTAGGTAGATTTATTCCGTTCTTGATCGGTACCCGTCGCTTTACCCATCAATTCGGGGTCGCCGCTGACGTTCAGGATGTCGTCCGTTACCTGAAAGGCCAGACCGATATGGCCGGCATAGGCGCGCAGGTGGCCAACCTGTGTTGGATTCCCGCCCCCTAATAGTGCCCCGGTTTCAACCGCGGCCACAATCATAGCCCCGGTTTTAAGGGCATGTGTCCGCTTCAATTCCTGCTTTGACAAAGTCTTATTTTCAGATGCAATATCAAGCATCTGACCTTCGATCATCCCTTGAGGGCCGGCTGCAAAGGCCAGTCCCTGGATGACCTGCATCCAGACCGCGGGGGGTTTGTCTGAAGCGAGGGCGGTCTCGGCCAGAATATTGAACGCCAGCGTGAGCAGGGCATCACCGGCCAGGATTGCCGTAGCCTCATCAAAGGCCATGTGGCAGGTAGGCCGGCCGCGGCGCAGCGCGTCATCGTCCATGGCCGGCAGGTCATCGTGAATCAAAGAGTAGGTGTGGACCATTTCAAGGGCCGTGGCGGCTGCCAAGACATCATCGTCGACTGTTCCCACGGCCTCGGCAGCGGCCAGGCAGAGGGCCGGTCGCACTCTTTTGCCGCCGGCTTTGAGCGAATAGGCCATGGCGGCATATAAACGCGGCGCGGTTTCACCTTCAGGAAACCGGCGCTCTATATCCCCATTTACCCATTCACGACAGCGTTCGAGATAGGCTTGCAGATCAAACATGAACGTTATGGCTCCTCGCTAAAATCATTTTCTGTCAGCTGCCCCTGATTGTCGGCCAGCAGCAGGGAAACCTTCTTTTCGGTCTCGTCGAGCCGTTCGGCACAATATTTTGACAGGGCCATGCCGTCTTCGAATTTTTGCAGGGCTTTTTCCAGGGGAATATCACCGGCCTCCAGATCAGCAACGATCTGTTCCAATTGTTGCATGGCTTTTTCAAAGGTTTTCTTGGCCATTCTTTTTCTCCTTGTCAACCCGTGCACCCAGGGTTCCCCGAGCCACGGTGATGTCCAGCATTTGATCGTCGGCGACCTGCTCAGGGTCCATGACAATGTATCCGCTCTCCCTGATACGGGTAATGCTATAGCCGCGTTTCAGGGTCGCCAAAGGATCCAGGGTGTTTAAACGGGCGGCTGCCTGGCGGTAGAGCGCCACCTTTTCTTTAAAGATTATATCTAAATATAACTGTAACTTGTATTTATATTGTTCAAGTTTTTCATTAAACTGAACAAGCTGCTGCTGTGGGTTGAAGCGCCCCAGGTTGTCCTGCCGGCGGGCCAGTTTTTCCCGAGATAGGGCCAGCCTGGCGGAAAACACCCGGGCTAGCCGGTCGGTATAGTCGTCCACCTTGATCCGGGCGTCCTGAATGATGCGCCGGGGATCCTTTAGACGGCTGTGCAGGTCCTGCAGCCGCCGGGTGCGCACCTCGATGGCCTGGACCATCAGGCGGGATAACATCTGCCGGTACTGGTCAATCAGGTCTACCAGTTCCGTTTTGACCGGAACCGCCAGTTCGGCGGCGGCCGACGGGGTCGGCGCCCTAAGATCGGCGACGAAGTCCGCGATTGTATAGTCGGTTTCATGCCCGACCGCCGAGATTACCGGCAACGGACATTCGAAAATCGCGCGCGCCACCTGTTCGGCGTTGAACGCCTGTAAATCTTCCAACGAACCGCCGCCCCGGGCCAGGATAACCAGATCGGCAAGGTCTCTTTTTACTACAATATCAAAGGCTTCTACAATTTGTGATTCGGATGCATCGCCCTGGACCTTTACCGGGTGAATGTCCACGCGTAGATTGGGGTAACGGCGATTCAGGATCGTAAGCAAATCATGGACAACAGCACCGGTCGGCGACGTGATCAAGGCGAGATGCCGGGGCAGGGTCGGCAGGGCCTGTTTGTGTGCCTCGTTGAAGAGGCCTTCCGCCTCCAGCCGGTTTTTCAATTGTTCGAAGGCAATCTGCAGGGCACCGATGCCCTCGGGTTCCAGGTGCTCCAGGATGATCTGATAGGCGCCCCGCGGTTCATAGAGACTGATCCGTCCGAAACCGAGCACCTGCATGCCGTGTTCCGGCTCAAATTTCAACAGGCGGTTTTGCCCCTTGAACATGACAGCCTGGATCTGGGCACGGCTGTCCTTCAACGTAAAATAGAAATGTCCGGAAGCCGGCACCCGTAAGTTAGAAATCTCGCCCGAGATCCAGACAAACGGAAACGATTTCTCCAACAGCGATTTAATACGGGTGGTTAACTGAGAAACGGTGAGGATTTGCCTGTTCTGAGAAGAAAGGTTCAAGTAAGTAAAAACCCCTGAAGTTACTACTTTTTATATAATATACCGGAAATCAGCCTACACCCATAACGTCCGATAAGATATATTATGTAAACTTTTTAGATCAGCTCCTGCCGCCTCTACTCTCTCGAAAGCAGTTCGCGAATCGCCGGCACGACGAACTCCTGGTCGTGATCAAACTCCCGCAGACAATCGGCCAGCACCGCCACTTTTTTCCGGATGTGGTTGTGTTTGTTCATCACGAACAGGCGCCTGCCCCGCACCACACACAAGCCGCTTTTCACCTTGATACCGGTGGTGCGAAAATTCTGCTCTTTTACTTCGATATCAAGTTTTTCAGCGAGAAGTTTCAGTTCTTCGTAGATTTGCTGCGGTTTCATGGACGCTATACTTTATCTAACTGGTTTCTGGAAAAATAAAACTACGCGCATCCACAAATGGTAGGTTGATGCCGTTTGTGGATGGGCATTAAATAATATTTTTGCTGTCTCCTGGCAACCTTCTTTTCTTGATATTTCATCGATATCGCTTGAAAAGACCTGCCGGTATGTTTATATTGTCGGTGAAAAATCGTTACCTTGCAATTACACGCCAAATAGGAGGTTTACATGCAGTCAGTACCTTACGCGGGAACACAAACCCAGGTTCGGGTCAACTCGTTTATCCGCAGCGTATACAACTGGATGGCCGGTGCCCTGGCCTTGACGGGTTTCACGGCCTTTTATGTCGCCAACAGTCCGCAAGTACTCGGGCTTCTTTTCAATGTGGTCGGCAACCGCCTGCAACCTACGATGCTGTTCTGGGCCTGTCTGATCGGTGAGCTGGTAATGGTCTTCACACTGAGCGCCCGGGTCCAGAAAATGAAGGCCCAGACAGCCACGGCCCTGTTTATCGGCTATTCCATATTGAACGGCGTAACCCTGTCGTCCATATTTCTGGTATACACCCGTTCATCCATCACGTCGGTCTTTTTCATCTGTGCCGCCACGTTTGTTGTCACCAGCCTGTTCGGCTATTTCACCAAAAAAGACCTGACCTCGATGGGACAATTCATGTTCATGGGGCTGATCGGGATCATTATCGCCACTGTCGCGAATTTATTTATCAAGAGCGCGGGAATGCAGATGATCATCAGCTACATTGGTGTTATCGTATTCGTTGGCCTGACGGCCTACGATACCCAGAAGCTCAAAGGCATGGCGCTTTCCCAGCCGGCCGATGTGTCCGCAGCGGTGGTCCGCAAGGGAGCCTTGCTGGGTGCCCTTACCTTATATCTTGATTTTATTAACCTTTTTCTCATGCTTCTGCATATTTTGGGTAATCGGGAGTGATCCATTACCATTTGATCTATTGATTTCAAACGCCCTTCCCTGCCTGGCAGGAGAAGGGCGTATTCTTTTTCGAAGTGATGCTCTTCCCGCATGCGGGAGTATCATGAAGCACCCTCAAGGGGGGCTGATTTTGGTTTCGGGGTTTGAACTCCCCTTTAAGAGGCGCCGAGCATCGCAGGAAAGGGCGACCAGAGCGAAGTGCTTGTCTGAGCGCAGCGAGTTGTACTGAGCGCGCCCTTTCCGAGAAGCGCAGGGCAGCCCGTAGGGCCGCTTCTTATGGGCGTTTTCTTTTGGTTCGTTTTCTTTCACGCGAAAGAAAATGAACAGAATGATGTATAATAACAGATAGTTTAAATCTTTCTCGTCACTGCCAGAGATGGCATATTCTCCCCGGACTGGTAGAACCTCTCCGGGTCCTCCACCAAGGGTGGAAGGTTTAGATCGTGACTACTTTTCCAAACCTGTTCAACGCTGCTTGAATTTGATCCGATGCGAGGAAAAACGCTTATAGCGGCAGGGTGCCTGCTCATTGTGGTTAGCTACGGGTGCAGTCCCTTCCAGCCAGCCGTCCGGTCCGCTCCGACTGAGGATCTGCCGGCTAAGTTTTCATTGTATTCCGGTGAAAGCACACCCGAGGGACATTGGTGGCGGAGTCTGGAGTCCCTGGAGCTCAACCGCCTGATCGAGATGGGCCTCGCCGACAATCTTTCCTTAAAACAAACCTGGGCGCGCCTGGATCAAGCGCGGGCCCTTGCCGTGCAGGCCGGGGCCTCACGTTATCCGGATTTAACCGGTGATGCAGTCGCCGCGGCCAGTCGCAGCCGGACCGGGTCCGGAACAACCAGCGGAAATGAGGCTTACGGCCTTGGCCTGGTCAGCAGTTACGAAGTGGATATGTGGGGCCGCCTGCAGGCCCAGCGTCGGGCAGCCGCTCTGGACGTAGCCGCCTCGCAAGAAGACCTGCACACGGCCGCCATAACCCTGTCGGCCGAGGTAACGCTTCGCTGGCTGGGCATTATTGCCAGCCGCCAGCAGAAGGCCCTACTTGAAAAACAGCTGCAAACCAACGAGACCGTGCTGGAATTGATCCAGCTTCGGTTCCGCAATGCCATGGTTTCCGCCCTGGATGTCTATCAGCAGAAACAACTGGTTGAGAATGTACAGGCCGAAATACCGCTGGTGGAGGAAAAAGAACGGCTGCAGATGCACGAGCTGGCTGTCCTGCTGGGCAAACCGCCGGGGACGACATTCTATATTGCCGCGGATCAGTTTCCCAACCTGCCAGCCTTGCCGGGTGTCGGACTGCCGGCCGACCTGCTCGCCGCCCGCCCGGACATCAAAGCTGCGGGCCGTCGACTGGAAGCCGCCGACTGGCAAATTGCCGAGGCCCGCGCCAACCGACTGCCCGCCCTAACCCTGACAGCCCGCGCCCGCTATGGGGAAAGCGAACTCGACACCCTCTTTGATACCTGGCTGCTGAACCTGTCCGCCAACCTGTCAGCCCCGATCATCGACGGTGGCTTTCGCAAGGCGGAAGTCGACCGCACCCGGGCGGTGGCGGCCGAAAGGCTGGCGGCTTACCGCGATACCGTCATCAAAGCGGTGAAAGAAGTCGAAGATGCTCTGGTTCGGGAGGAAAAACAGCAGGCCCATATTGAAGGGCTGCAGCAGATCATTGAAACCGCGCAAAAGGCGCTGGAAGAGGCCGGGGCCCGCTACCGGAACGGCATCAGTGACTACCTGCCGGTTCTGACCCAGCTTCTGTCGGTGCAATCTTTAGAAAACAACCTGATCCTGCGCCAGGAAAACCGCATGGCGGCCCGGGTGGCGCTCCATCGTGCCCTGGGCGGCGGCTGGCCGGCAGACTTGTTGCCAACTCCGGTCCCTCTGTCTGCAAAGGACCCCCAACCCGTTTCTGAATCTTCACGCGGAGTTGCGTATGAATGATTTCAACGCAAGTAACTTTGAAAAGGTTGAAACACCGGGCCGGGTTTCCTGGGTCAGCCGGACTTTGCGCATCTGTATGGCCCTGGTGATTATCGGCGGCGGATTGGCCGGCGCCACCTACCTGATGAAAACGGTTGATAAACCCAAAAAACGGCCGCCGGCCAAATGGGTGCCGGTCGTGCGCGTCCTGCCGGTCCAGCACACCGATTATCAGGTGATGGTCAATGCCACCGGCACTGTGGTTCCCGCGCGCCGCATTGCCCTGCGCGCACGTGTTTCCGGCCAGGTGCTGTCCGTAAACCCGGAATTCAGCGACGGCGGTTACCTGACCAAAGGCGCCACCGTGGTGGCCCTGGATGACGCCGATTACCGTCTGGCCCTGGCCCAGAAGCAAAGCGACGCCGTCAACAGTCAGTATGCCCTCAAAGTCGAACAGGGCCGTCAAGAGGTTGCCCGTCGGGAATGGCAGCTGCTCGGCAATGAGGAACTCACCCCAGAATCAGGTTCGGCCCTGGCCTTGCGGGAACCGCATCTGGAAAAAGCGCGGGCCGATGTTGAAAGTGCCCGCCTGCAGGTTCAGAAGGCAAAACTGGATCTGGAACGCACCCGGATCAGGGCGCCCTTCAATGCCATGGTCATTTCCCGTCATGTGAATGTCGGTTCCCAGGTATCCCCGCAGGATACGCTGGCCGAGCTGGTGGGTACGGACAGCTATTGGGTCCGCGCCTCCGTGCCTGTAGACCGCCTGGGCCAGATTACGTTTCCCGGCAAAGGGAATGTTTCCGGATCTACCGTGCAGGTTCACTATGCCCGGAACCATGTCATTGCCGGCCGGGTCATTCGCCTGTTGGGCGACCTTGATACGGAAAGCCGCATGGCCCGCCTGCTGATCGAAGTCCGGGATCCTCTCCGCCGGCAAAGCGGCGCAGCGACCGGACCGCCCCTGCTACTCGGTGAATTCGTCCGGGTTGCGATTACCGGCCGAAAACTTACGAACGTAGTGGTTCTGCCGCGCATCGCCTTGCGGGATGGGGGCACGGTCTGGCTGCTAAAACCCGAAAATACTCTGGATATCGTCCCGGTCACCCCTGTCTGGCGGGACCGGGAGACTGTGGTGCTGCACAACGCCCTCCACAACGGCGACCGGGTCATCCTATCCGAAGTGGCCGCACCGGTGGTCGGAATGCTATTGCGCCTTGACGCAAACCTGAATCCTGATGGAAAAAAGTCTTGATATGGTATAAAGCCTCCTGGCCCGGAAGGACAGCCAAACTCATGAGTTTGAAGTGACTAAAGTGATCTAAAGTGCCTAAAGTTGATGAGTCGCTGCGCTCCACTGTTTTTATACAATCAGCAGAATGCCTCAACTTTAGATCATATTAAACTTTAGGTCACTTTAGGCGCTCACAACTAACATTCACGGCATTGCCAATTATCTCTATTAGCCGTCGTAACCAAGCTGCAATGGCGAAGTCGACTACAATGGAAACTGCGCCCCGACCCCGAAAAACCACCGGTCCGATCAAGTGGATGGCTCACCACCCGGTAAGTGCCAACCTGTTGATGCTGGTGCTGCTCCTGGGCGGTCTCTTTGCGGCCACCCGGATCAAGCAGGAGGTTTTTCCGGATTTTGAGCTGGACATGGTCCGCATTGCGGTTCCTTATCCCGGGGCGAGCCCGCAGGAGGTCGAAAGGGGCATCCTGCTGGCCGTGGAAGAGGCCGTTCAGGGCCTTGAAGGTATTAAAAAGCTCACCTCCCGGGCCAGTGAAGGGGTCGGTACGGTCACTGTGGAGATGCTGGAAGGTGAGGATATCCAGCGACTCGCCCAGGAAGTCAAGGCGGAGGTGGACCGCATCGCCACCCTGCCCGGCGAAGCCGAAGAGCCCAAAGTCACCATTCTGGCCCGCAAGCGCTACGTCATCTCCCTGGCGCTGCACGGCAACCAGAGCGAGCGGGTGTTGCGTGAGTATGGCGAGTTTGTCCGCGAACGGCTGCTACAGGATCCCGACATCACCCAGGCGGAACTCACCTCGGTTCGTAACTATGAAATCAGCGTCGATATTCCCCAGGACAACCTGCGCGCATATGGTTTGACCCTGGCGGAAGTCGCCGAACGCATCCGTCGCGCCAGCGTGGAGCTGCCCGGCGGGTCCATCAAATCCACCAGTGGCGATATCATGGTGCGTATGAAGGAACGTCGGGATTATGGACCTGAATTCGGGCAGATACCGATTATCGCCGGCCCGGATGGCACCCGTGTCAACCTGGATGAAATTGCCGTTGTCCGCGATGCGTTTGAAGAGACGGATTATCAGGCTACTTATAACGGCCAGCCGGCCGTTTTGCTCGAGATCTACCGGATCGGCGACCAGACCCCCATCACGGTTTCCCGGGCCGTCAAGAAGGTGGTCGCCGGTCTCAAGCCCAACCTGCCCCCTGGTTTGTCCATCGATCAGGTCAATGATCGCTCGAAAATCTACCGCCAGCGGCTCAATCTGATGCTGAGAAACGGCGGTCTCGGGCTGATCCTGGTCTTCCTGCTGCTGGCGTTGTTTCTGGAATTCCGGTTGGCTTTCTGGGTCAGCCTGGGAATTCCCATCTCGCTGTTGGGGGCCCTGCTTTTTATTCCGTGGGGCGGGATCAGCATCAATATCGTCTCCCTGTTTGCCTTTATCGTGACCATCGGAATTGTCGTCGATGACGCGATTGTCGTGGGTGAGAACGTCTATTTGCAGCGCCAGAAAGGCAGCCAATGGATCGTCGCAGCTGTCGGCGGAGCCCGGGATATTGCCATTCCGGTGGTGTTCAGCGTGCTCACCAACATGATCGCCTTTGTGCCCATGTTCTTCGTGCCCGGGTTCATGGGCAAGATCTTCAGCCAGATTCCCGTGGTGGTCATCTGTGTCTTGACCATCTCCCTGGTGGAGAGCCTGCTGATCCTGCCGGCCCACCTGGGACACCAGCAGGAGGAGCGTCGGGCCTTGACCGCCTTCGGCGGTGCGCTCAACAGGGTACAGCAGCGTTTCAGCCTGCTGTTCATGCATGGCATCGACCGCTGGTACCGTCCCGCCCTGCGCTGGGTCCTGAACTGGCGCTATGTAACCCTCGGTATCGGGGTGGCCATTTTGATCCTGACCCTCGGCTATGTGCGCAGCGGGCGCCTGGGATTTGAACTCTTTCCCAAAGTGGAGTCCGATTACGCCAAGGTAACGGCTACCCTGCCCATCGGCAGCCCTTTCACCAAGACCCTGCAGACCCAGAAAGCGCTGGTCGAACGGGCCCAGGCTATCGCCGCGCAAAACGGTGACGGCGCCCTGGTAGAAGGCATCTTTGCCCACATTTTCGGCAATGTCACCGAAGTACGGGTTTACCTGACACCACCGGACAAAAGGCCGATCTCAACGTCCGAGTTTGCCCGCAAATGGCGCGGCAGCGTGGGCATGCTGCCCGGCCTGGAATCCCTGCGGTTTGAATCCGACGCCGGGGGACCCGGTCGGGGCGCGCCGATTGCCATCGAAATGCGTCACCAGGACATGGCGTCCCTGGAAAGCGCCGGTCAGGACCTGGCCCGGGCGCTCTCGTTCTATCCCGGGATTCTGGATGTGGATGACGGCTTTGCGCCGGGAAAAAAACAGATCGATTTCCAGGTGCGACCGGAAGCGCGCAGCCTCGGCCTGCGGTCCATGGAAATCGCCCGCCAGGTGCGCCACGCTTATCACGGCGCCGAAGCCCTGCGGCAGCAGCGCGGCCGCAACGAAGTGCGGGTGATGGTCCGCCTGCCCAAGGAAGAACGCGGTTCGCGGTTTTCGCTAGAGGAAATGGTCCTGGTGACACCGGCCGGGGGTGAGATGCTCCTGCGTGATGCGGTCGATATGCAGCCGGGCCGGGCCTATACCGATATCAATCGCCGGGAGGGGCGCCGCATCATTACCGTTACCGCCGACGTACGGCCCCGCAAACGCGCCGGACAAATCCTGGCCGATGTAAAGGCCGACATCCTCCCGCAATTGGAAGCCAAGTATCCCGGGTTAACCAGCAGTTTTGAAGGACGCCAGGCCGATCGGCGCGAAAGCCTGGAAAGTCTGTTCAAAGGTATCGGCGTCGTGCTCATCGTGATCTTCGCCATGCTGGCCGTGCCCCTCAACAGCTATATCCAGCCGATCATTATCATGGCGGCGATTCCGTTCGGTATTGTCGGGGCCGTGCTGGGCCACATGATCATGGGGTATGCCCTCAGCGTAATCAGCATGTTCGGTGTCCTGGCCCTCATCGGGGTGGTCATAAACGACTCCCTGGTCCTGATCGACATGGCCAACCGCCGGCGGCGCAGCGGACTGCAGGCGTTTGCGGCCATTTTGCAGGCCGCGCCGCTGAGATTCCGACCGATCCTCCTTACCACCCTGACCACCTTCGGCGGTCTCTCGCCCATGATCTTCGAAACCTCCCGCCAGGCACGCTTTCTGATACCCATGGCAATTTCGCTCGGGTTCGGCGTCCTGGTCGCCACCTTTATTACCTTGGCATTGGTGCCGGCGATCTATTTAATCGTTGAAGATTTGAAAGGGCTGGTCTTGAAGATCAAAGGCTGAAACAATTGACACCTGCGGCAATCCCGCATATGAAAATAGGGAAGCAACGTTAAACCTTTGAAACGCGAGGTTGAGATTTGTGGGATAGAAGGAAATTTTTGAAACTGGCTCTGGCCGGGCTTATCGGCGGCACGGGAATCAGTGCCCTTCTATATAATTACAAGAAAAACAATGTTTTGGACATTGTGTCCTATCCGGACCCGGCCCTGCGGAAGATTTCCGAACCCATCGACCGGATTGACGACACTGTCATCTCGACAGCCAACGCAATGATCGCCACCTTGCAATTCAAGGCACCTTTTGAATTTTTTCTCCGCGCATCCCTCTACAAAGGGCTGTCCGCACCCCAGGTCGGCATGCAAAAACGGCTCATTATTGGCGGTCTTTACGGAGAGATCCGGGCACTCATCAACCCGGAGATCCTCGAAAGAAAAGGTTCCTACGACAGCGTGGAATACTGCATGTCCCTGCCCCGTCATCGTCACCAGACGGTCAAACGCTCCAATTATGTGAAAGTCAGGTACCGGGGATTGGACGACCGGGAACACATCCTCGATGCCCAGGACTATCGCGCCGCCTTGCTGGAGCACGAGATCGACCACCTCAACGGCGTGCTCTATATCGATTACGCCTAAAACAATTGAATCACTCTGTCACACGGGTCTCAAAACCGGTAGGCCTGTTTGAGCTGACTGGCGGTTGGCTTGGCGGGTTTTCGATTTTAGAGCAGTTTTCAAAAATATGTTCCGATTGATCTATCTTGTCATTCTGAGGAGTGAAACGACGAAGAATCCCCTACGATGAAAGTTTACCTAAGCATTTGGGGGACTCTTCGCTCCGCTCAGAGTGACAGAATAACGAAATACACTTATGAAAATCGGTACAACCGGCGACCTGAGCGGTGAAGCCTTCGGCGAAGACGGAAGCCGAAACATTATATGGGTATCTCTGCGCCCCTGCGCTTGTCGGGCGACTTGTGCGGCGAAGCTCAATGCGAAGACGTAAGCTATATGCGAAGACTGGCCACTGCATGAGGAGAGGTTTTTGGTTTTTTTGGAGGGTGTACGTTCATTTTGAAGGGGAGTTTGGATGCCACCTGTTTTGTGGGAGCGTCATCACCTGAGGGTCAGGTACCGATGCAATCTTTCACGGCTTTTGCAATCTCGAGGCAGTATTCATTCGTAACTTTTTGGTCAGGGCCCTCCACCATCACCCGGCAAACAGGCTGGGTACCGGAATAGCGCACCAGCACCCGGCCCTGATCGCCCAGCTTGGATTCAACAGCCTTGATGGCCTGCTGAACTTCCGGCAGGGATGCCAAGTCCGGTTTGGCCGTGACCACGACCGCTATCAGTTCCTGGGGAAAGACGTCCATAATGGACGCCAGCTCAGAAAGGCCGGCCGCGTCCTGGCGCATCGCCGTCAGGATTTTAAGGGCCGATAGGATCCCGTCACCGGTCGTATGGTGGTCTCGGAATATCAAATGGCCCGAATTTTCCCCGCCGACCACCGCCCCGACAGCCATCATTTTCTCCATGACCAATCGATCGCCCACACCGGATACGGCAAGTGTGACGCCAAGCTTATCAAGAGCTCGTTTGAGACCGATGTTGCTCATGACCGTGGTGACAACACAGTTGTTCTCAAGCTTGTTTTGCTTCCGGTAATGCGCCGCACACAAGGCGATCAACTGGTCACCCGTGACAACCGCGCCCTGGGCGTCCACCGCAATGAGCCGGTCGGCATCCCCATCGAAGGCCAGGCCGATATCGGCCCGGGTATCCCGAACGGCCCGGATCAAGCCATCTGTATGTTCGCTGCCGCAGTCCGCATTGATGTTGCGCCCGTCCGGAGCGTTGTTAAGGACGGTCAGGTCGGCACCCAATTTCTCGAAAACCACCGGGGCAATCCCGACAGAGGCCCCATGGGCACAGTCGATCACGATCGACAGACCCGCGAGGAGTTTTTGATCAGGCACCGCGCCGCAGAGAAAATCGATGTAAGTGTCGACCGAGGCCGGTACCGGGTAGACCCGGCCGGTCTGCTGTTCGCCTTCCGGTTGCTGGATGACCGCCGCGACCCGCTCTTCGATGGCCCGCTCTACCGCGGTGGAGAGTTTGAACCCTCCGGGACCGAACACCTTGATACCGTTATCGTACCAGGGATTGTGGGAAGCGGAGACAACCAGGCCGGCCGTGTTCGCGTTGCGGCTCACCAGGTAGGCGACCGCGGGTGTCGGCACCACACCGGTCAAAAGTACGTCGAGGCCGCCCGCACAGACACCGGCTGCCAGGGCTTGCTCCAGCATATCCCCCGACAACCGGGTGTCCTTACCCACGAATATGCGGTCACAGTCGTTCTGGTGGCGAAAATAGTCAGCCACCGCCCGTCCGATGTTCAGGGCCATCGTTGCAGTCATCGGAGGCTGGTTGGCCTCGCCCCTGATCCCATCTGTTCCAAAAAGTTTCGTCATAAATTTATCATGCGCGCCGTTGCTACGTCAGCAAGGGCAGGTGCTTCAAGGCCGACTCGACGGTCTGGTCGACAACGGACTGCAACCAGTGCGTTCCCAAGGCCCGGCTCTCATCATCCAGGCTGCTGATCACATCCAGGTAATGCTTACCTTTTTGTTGAATGGCGGTGGCAACGTTATCCAGAAATGGGTCACGCAGGGCGGTGTCCCCGGTGGTGGCCCGTCCGTCGTTAAAGGCCTTTGTTACCTTCTCACAATGCACATGCAGTTCGGTTTGCTGCGCAATCTGGGCGGCGGGTGTTTCAGACGACGCATTGGCGGCCAGCAACTTTATGGAGGCCGGCATTTTTTGGCAGAACTTTTGAAACTGCCTGATGCGTTCATTGATGGCCGCATCCACCGTAAGTTCGAGCCCTGCCGCTAACGGGGCCGGATAATGGTCGGAAATGAACTGGAACCGGACCTGCAGATACCACTGACGCAGGGCCAGCAAGTTCGCGATATAGGACACATTATGATGGACGATCCGCTTGACGCCCCGATAAATACCGGCTGTGAAGGGCACCCGCCCGGACCGGGCCGCCCCTGCGATGATCAGGTGCCCCGGCTGGGCCTCATCTTTGCGGCAGATGGAGCCTGCCGAAACGGTGGTGCCGAAGGTGAACGTGCAAGGTCCCACCAGGCCGCCCTGCCCGCCCAGGAAAATCGGTGGCTGGTCCAGCATGACGCCGCGGGGTACATCGCCGAGCAGGGATGCCGTGGCCTTGTCCTGGTTGGGGGTATAGTTGAAGTGGATATAGGAACTGCCCACTTCGCTGTGATCGGCGGCAGAGGTGCCGCCGGTCATGCAAACGTCGCAAAAATTGATCAAGCTGCCGAGAGTCACCCAGGGAAACAGGATGGTCTGTTTCAATCCCACGGTGTGGGCACAGCGGGCGCCCTCCTCGAAAATGGTGCCGGCCCGGATATGGGCACCGGAGCCGCAGCCAGCCCCTTCCAGAAATACCGCCCCGTTATAAAACCCACCGTTCAATGACACGCCCGGCCCCACATAACAATCATCAACCGTGGCCGGCGCTTCATATCCAATGCGGACCCCGTCCAGAATAAGCGTCTGGGCACCGTAAATGCGGCAGCCGGGATATAGAATCACCTGGTTACCCGAAATCCTATCGGGATTCACCTCAGGGCCGATGTCGACACTTTCCGGGACAGGTATCTTCACGCCCTTTTCCAAAAGAAGTCTAACTTTTTTGGTACCTGCTTTCGTCATTGTGTGCCTCACAGATCGGTTTACACTTAAGCCCTTCTACCCTCAGCCTTCAAGCTTCCATTTGTAACCTTCAGCCTTCTACCTTCTACCTTCGACCTAATTAATCCGGCAGCAGGTCGTAAAAATACATCATGGTGTCCGAGCGGGTGATGATACCGACCACCTTATCGTCCTTGATTACCGGCAGGCGACCGATGTCGTGCTTCACCATAATGGTGGCCGCCTGCATGGGGCTTTTACCTGGATCGATGGTCAACACATTGGTGCTCATAAAAGCTTTGACGGGAGCGTCCAGGCGCGTTTCGGTTTTGACGCGTTTGAAATCGCGGCGGGACAGCATACCCACGACCCGGTCGTCCGCATTCGTGACCGGCAGGCCGGTGCAACCCTTTTCGCGCAGCATGATCGCTGCCTGGCGCATGGTGGTGTCGGCCGGCAGGGTTGCCACCGGAAAGGACATCAAGTCGCTCACCCGGACCGATGACTGCTGTCCGCTTTGAATGAACTCGACGATCATCTCTACAACCGCCCGGGGATTGGCCCCTTTCAACATCGCCGATCCCGCACCCGGATGTCCACCGCCGCCGAGGCCGCGCATGATCAGCCCGACGTCCAGGCTGTCTGCATCGCTGCGGCCGATGACCATGCAGCGCTTGCGTTCCTGATTGTTGAAAATCCCGAAGGCCGCATCGACGTTGAGAATCTCCCGGTACATGCGCATCACCACAGCCAGGCTCTCCACGTGCCCGGAGATCTCCTGACGGTTGATGCTCACCTGGTGTCCATTTATTTGCTGGCGCTTGGCATTTTGCAGCATGTTGAACAGGATGTCTTTCTGTTTAACGCCATAGCCGGGCTTCAAAAAGGTGGACAGGATACTCAGATCGGCCTTGCGCTCCAGTAGCCAGCCGGCGGCATAGGCATCCTCGGCCGTGGTGGATGGAAAGGTCAAATTGCCGGTATCCTCGTACAACCCGGCCAGGAACAGGGTGGCCTGGATGGGCGTCAGCACCTTTTTATCGGCTTTAAGCCGGTTGACCATCAAGGTAATGTTGGCCCCCGTTTCGGCCTGACAGGACCAGTCGCAGGCAATGTCCCCCTCCCCGCGGTGATGGTCCCAAAGCTCGATGACCAGATCCGATCGCTCTTGCAGTTTTTTGAGACGGCCCAATCTATCCCACCGGTTGATGTCCACGACCACCAGTTTGGTAACGGCATCAAGTTCGATGTCCTCGGGCGTCTTGAATTGAAATAGATCTTTGTGAATGGATAAAAACGGCTTGAGGTTGGGGTTTACCTGGGTCGGCAGCACGGGAACACAATCGGGATAGATCAAGGTGGCGGCCACAACCGAGGCCAAACCGTCGAAATCAGTGTTCCGGTGGGTGGTCGCGATAATCATGTCTCTTTTCCGTCGAGGCGGCGTTGCGTATTGGCTTCTTCACCCAGATCAACCAGTTGCGGCGTAGACGCTGCGTCTGGGTTACCCGGCGGCAGAAGCACCATGCGGCGGTTTTCAGGCGCCATTTCCAGCTGCAGGCGGTATTTATCCACTTCCACCTGACTTTCAATTGTTTTACGGGCCAGCAGGTAGCGCAGATAGATAACCCATATGATCAGGGCCAGAAACACCGCCACGCCCCCCAGGACAACCCATTTGTATTTGACGATCGCGGCCACCCCGGCGGCACCCATTTTCTGGAGCATGTTCGGCAACATCCAGATGGTCACGGCTGTCAGAAACGTGAGCGCGCCGATAACGAAGATATTGAACTGGCTCACTTTGCGAATCACGCGCTCTAAACGCGTTTCGGATTCGTCCGGTGCGCTGGCCGGGTCCCCCGCATAATCATTCCCGGCTTCGGGGTATAACAGCGCCATGTAGGCCCGCACGGCAAAACCGAAAAGCAGGATCGCCCCCACGGGAACGCCGATGGCGGCTGCAAACCAGGCCCGGAAAGGAAAAGGTTCCACGCTGGTGACCAGGCGGGTCTGGTGATTCTCCAGGGGTCCGAACGTCTTTTCGAAATAGTACTTATTGAAATCCGTCAGCTGGGTCCCGTCCGCTTCATAGATCAAATCACCCCGGTCGTTGAGAACCTGCAGGCGGGCCTCACGTCCGCTGCGCATCGCGGCAATGGCAAAAATCTCCAGTTCGATCAAAAAAAGGCCCACGGCAATTAGAATAAAAACGGTCTTATTCTCGCGGATGACCTGCAGCATGTTGCTCGTTTCCGACATTCTTTCTCCACTGGAGCCATCATCGGTTTACAAACAAATTATTTAAATAACATAAGCTTTTGGTAAGGTTCAAGCGCGAATACCATTCTTTTTAGACCTCCATCCGAATCACCGGTTGACAGGTATCCGTGTTCTGATACTTAAACACATCAGATCACCTACCACCCACATGACAGGAACAGTAACAATGAAAAAGGTCGTCATTTCCGTCCTCGGGCAGGACCGACCGGGGATCATTGCCGCGGTGTCCGGAATTCTGTTTGAAGAAGGCTGTAACATTGAAAACGTTGATCAGACCATCCTCCAGTCGGAATTTTCAGGGATCTTCATTGCCGGCATACCGGTCGAAAGAGACTATGCGGACTTACATAAACGCCTTTTAGAGGGCCTGAAGGACCTGGAACTGAACATTTTTATCAAACCGCTGGATCACAGCCAGCCACGCCTGGAATTTGGCGAAAGTGAGCCCTTTGTCTATACGACCCGCGGACCGGATAAAAAGGGTTTGGTCGCCTCCATCACCAGGGTCATAGCTGATTACGGCGTCAATGTAACCAATTTGCAGGCTGTTTTTCGGGGTAGCGACAACCCCAGCGATAATATCATGATCTACGAAGTGGATGTACCGTCCGATGTGCTCCAAAAAGATCTGCACGCTGATTTACGCCGCACGGCCGAGCGGCTCGGGTTGGAGATCAGCATCCAGCACCGCAAGATTTTCGAAGCGTTGAATAGAATATGATTAGGTCATCAGGTTGAAGGTAGAAGGCTGAAGGCAGAAGGTTCAAAGGGAAAGGCAATTGACTGGCGGCGTGAGTGGTCCCCACTTTTAGTCTTAAGGCACGCTGAGTTGTTCCTGGTTTTAAAACACTCGAACACTTGACCCCTCGAACCCTCGTGCCCTTTTTGGCAAATAATTAAAAAAGACATTCAGAGCAACTCATACTTGCGGATTATTCGTCTCTTTATGGAGAAAACATGTTAAACGAACAAGAAGTCCTATCCACCCTTGAAATGCTCAAGAACGAAAATCTGGATGTCCGTACGGTGACCCTGGGGATCAGTCTCTTTGACTGTGCCAGCGACGACCCGCAGCGCTTTCAGGATAATATTCGCCGCAAGATTACCGGCCTGGCCCGGAACCTGGTAGCCGTTTGTGATCAGATTGGTGAAAAGTACGGCATACCGGTGGTCAATAAACGCATCAGCGTCAGCCCCATTGCAGTGGCGGCCGCCCCTTTTCATCCGGATGACATGGTGGCCATTGCCGTCACGCTCAATGACGCCGCCGCAGCGGTGGACGTGGATTTCATCGGCGGCTTTTCAGCTCTGGTACAAAAAGGAATTGCGCCTGGTGACCGGGCTTTGATTGAAGCGATTCCGCGCGCGCTGACGGAAACGGAAAGGGTTTGCGCCTCGATCAATGTGGCCTCGACCCGGGCGGGTATCAACATGGATGCGGTCGTACTGATGGGACGCATTATCAAAGAGGCGGCCGCTCTGACGGCTGACAGTGACGGATTGGCCTGTGCCAAGCTATGTGTGTTTGCCAATATCCCCCAGGATATCCCGTTCATGGCCGGTGCCTACCTGGGCCTCGGCGAAGCGGACGCCGTGATCAATGTGGGCGTCAGCGGTCCGGGCGTGGTGAAAAAAGCCATTGACCGCTCCCTGGTGAATGACCCGAGCTTAAACCTAGGTCATTTATCTGAAATTATTAAGAAAACATCTTATAAAGTGACTAAGGTTGGTGAGCTTATCGGCCGGGAAGTGGCCGATGTTTTAAAGCTTCGCTTCGGTGTGGTCGATCTGAGTCTGGCGCCGACACCCAACGTGGGCGACTCTGTGGGGGAAATTTTTCAGAGCCTGGGACTCAGGGGCATTGGTGTGCCCGGGACAACAGCCGCTCTGGCCCTGATCAATGATGCCGTTAAAAAAGGTGGTGCCTTTGCCAGTTCAAATGTGGGCGGACTCTCGGGGGCGTTCGTGCCGGTCAGTGAAGACCTCAACATTTCTCAGGCCGCGGAGGACGGTCTGCTCACTTTGGAAAAACTGGAAGCCATCACCAGCGTATGCTCGGTAGGTCTTGATATGGTCGCTCTGCCCGGGGACACATCGGCCGAAACCCTGGCCGGCATCATCGCCGATGAAATGGCCATCGGGGTCATCAATAAAAAAACCACGGCCACCCGTATTATTCCGGTACCGGGTAAAAAAGCGGGCGACTATGCCCATTTTGGTGGCCTGCTCGGCCAATCGGTGATCATGCCGGTCAACAATGAAAAATCCGGAAATCTCTTTATCCGGCGGGGCGGCCTGATACCCGCACCGATACACAGCTTAAATAATTAAAGGGCTGAAGGGTTCAAGGATCCAAGGGTTCAAGTGATTTGTAAATGAGCTTCCCCCGCCCATTGTTTTCACCCTTGACCCCTCGGCCCATGGGACCCTTATGTTTTTTTACAAATTCCTCGACATATTCTTCCTTGTCTTTCACACCTTGATTATTATTTTCAACCTGTTCGGCTGGATATGGCAAAAGACACGGCTTGCAAACCTCATCGTACTGGCGATAACGGCCTTATCCTGGTTCGGGTTGGGGATCTGGTATGGTTTTGGTTACTGCTTTTGTGTGGACTGGCACTGGCAGGTCAAGATGAAGCTGGGTGAATACGATCTGCCGAACTCTTACATAAAATACCTTTTGGATTCATTGACGGGGCTGAACTCGAACGCCGCCCTGGTCGAGACCTTTACCTTTGTTTTCTTCTTTGCAGCCGTCATTGCCTCGGTCGTTTTCAATACCCGCGACTGGCTGCGACGAAGAAAGGCCGGTCGTTCATCAGCAAAGTAAGCCAGGTAAAGGCCGGGCCTGGAGAAAGTCTATGCTGGGCAAGGCGCTTATTTAGTGTCCGTCCGCAAGGGGATGGACACTATTTGACAGTGAGCACCGGGCACTGGGCTTTAAGAATCACGAATTGGGCACTCGATCCCATCAATATCTTTCCTACCCGTGATCTTCTTTTGATTCCCACGACAATAAGCCCTACCTCATTTTCAGCAGCAAAGTCTACGATATCTTCGCCCGCACTGTTGCCCCGGATAAGCAGATGGGTACTGGATGTTACCCCCGCTTCTTCAGCCACGGACTTGGCCTGGGCAAGCGTCGTTTCGGCCGCCCTGATCTCCTCATTTTCTTCAGGGGTGCCTGTGGTCATAGAGGTCACGGCCATCAGTTCGCCGCCAAAGGCGATGGCGTTTTTTATGGCCAGCAGCAGGGCCTCTTGGGACGTATTGGAACCATCGATTCCGACCAGAATTTTCATATCGCTCTCCTTGGGTTGGGGCAGCTTTTATCGGGTTCGGTTTGCAAAGCGAGTATAAACCTGCCCAGTCGACAATGCAAACGTTTTAACACTTGCCCCAAGTGCGTTTTCTGCGGCAGCCGCGTGCGCCTTTCTGAAATGGTTGTCGTTCCGCCCGGTTTCGTGTATATTTTTGTATATCTAAACACTTGCACGATCCCGGCCAAATCGAAGCATTGCAGCGGAGCGCAGGCATCTCAATTCGCGCCGGGTGTTGCCAGCTGCTTGCAGCACGCGTGGATGCAGACGCCATAATTGAAGCTATCTCAAAAAAAGGATTTTAGTTCAAAATGACGCGAAGCTAATGCCTAACGTGGTGCAAGGCGGCCACGAGGTGCCCCGCGTTGCGGGACTTCCCGCTTGATATTTTCCTCTGAGGAGGTTCGTAACCCGGAGTAATACTGGAGTATTTCGAGGACTTGAACCGAGCGCCCAACGCTGAGTTTGGGCTAAAAGACTTTTTTGAGATGGCTTCCAGAAACGGAGATCCAATGTCAGCCAACAAATCCGGTGCCGGCCGTAAATTTCTGTCCTTTATCATCTTCTTCCTCTTTGCAGGTCTCGTTGGGTTTCTGGTCTACGAATACAGTCCCCTGTTCAAGACCAGCCCGACAGAAGACACGGCTGCTACGCACAAGATAGATAAAAGCACCCTGGTCGCCGATCTCGAAAAAAAGGTCCGGCGGATACCGGCCGAAAACATCGCCGCTAACCTCGAAGGCTACCGGCGCCTGCTCAAACTGGCCCCCGGCAACATCCGCTACAAAAAGAAAGTCGATTATTACAGCGCCCGCCTCAATGATACCGGGCCCGTAGATAAATCGAAATCCGGGGTAAGGCACTACATCAAGGTCGGCTACCCATCCCCCCGGGTTTTGGATCAACCCGAGAACGGCCAGATGCTGGGACGCGTCGAAGCCGGCAGCCTGGTAGAAGTCCTGGAATCCATGGCCGTGGCCTCCGGCTCCTTGAAAACGACCTGGTACAAAATCCGCTTCGCAAACACGACCGCCTGGCTGAGTCAACTGGGCACCACCGGTGATCTCATTGCCCAGACCGCACCTGCAAAGAAACCGGCTACGGCGGGAAAAACGAACGGCAGTGCCAATCCCTGGGAACGACTGGCCGCCACAATGATCGCGGACTACGGCGGCAAGATCGTTTCCATCGATCGTCTGGACCTGACGGAAAGTCATTTTTCCCTCTACGACGGCATGAATCCTGAGCAAGTTCGCCAGACCTGCGAGAACATCGGCTATTATATTCGCAACAGTACCGGCGAATCACCGGTTATTGTCGCCTTTATCGATCGCGTCCCGGTTGCCCGGGCAGAACCGGCCGGAACCAAGTATCAGGCCAGGCTGATTGCCAAGTAAGGTTGCGGGCTGCGCCTCAGGCTTCATACTTCGCTCAAAGAGCTACACAAGACAAGACGCCCGACAGGCAAGGTTATTTTTCAAGGGCTGCAGGTTTTTTCACGAACGCGGAACCTTGAACGGGAGGGACCTTTTCCTTTGTTTGATTCGAGCATCACGCTTATCCGCTGGCTGCAGCAGTTCAGCCCGGCCCTGGACCCTTTCTTCAAGGCCCTTACGTTTCTGGGCGATGAGGCTTTTTTCCTCATTTCCCTGCCCTGCATCTACTGGTGTCTCAATAAAGAAATCGGTGCCCGCTTGAGCGTACTCTTTTTATCTTCCGCTTACATCAACACGGTGGTCAAAATCATAGCCGGCCTGCCGCGCCCCTTTGAATATAGTCCGGTTATCCAGCCCCTGGTAACGGCCACAGGCGGTGGTTTCCCCAGCGGGCACACCCAGGGTGCCGTTGTCTTCTGGGGTTACCTGGCGTTTTGTTACCCCAACACCTTTTTTCGCGGCCTGGCCGCATTTTTAATCCTGGGGATCCCGCTTTCCCGGGTTTACCTGGGCGTTCATTTCCCGGTCGACCTGGTTGGCGGGTATCTGATCGGTGCGGTCCTGCTGTATGGTTTTATCAAGGGCGAAGCCCATTTCGCACGCTGGAAAGCGGCCGTCGGTTTTACCGGCCTGCTGGCGGTGGGCTTTTGCCTGCCGGCCTTACTGGCGCTTCCATTTTCCGACGAAAAAACAGCGGTCGCCGCCATGGCCGCCCTTGCCGGTCTGGGCGTCGGGTTCATATTGGAAGAGAGATACCTTGGTTTCGAGATCGCGCGGACCTACGGCGGCAAGGGGGCCGTATTCTCTGCCGGCATGGCCGTCTTTGCCCTGATTTACATTGGCCTGAAAGAAGTGTTTGCCGGACTGGAACCGGCGGCCCTGTTTCGGTACATCCGCTACGGCCTGGTTGGCCTCTGGGGCGGCGTGGGTGCGCCCTGGCTCTTTTTAAATCTAAAATGGAGTGCCTATGAAAGCAATCGTTGATCTCTGTGTCGTGCCCATTGGCGTCGGGGTGTCGGTTTCCAAATATGTAGCCGCCTGTCAACGGGTACTTGAAACGGCGGGCCTTGATTACAGCCTGCACGCCTATGGGACCAATATCGAAGGCGATTGGGATGCCGTTTTTGCGGCAGTCAAAGCATGCCATGAAACCGTACACGCCCTGGGCGCCCCGCGCATCACCACTACCTTGAAAGTCGGCACCCGCATCGATCGCGATCAGAGCATGTCTGACAAGATTGAAAGTGTCCGGGAGAAACTCGATGGGTAAGAAGGCTTATCCGGTCACGTCCGGTATCCGGGCTCTGCGCCAGGCCGACATTGAGTTTACCGTTCACCAGTACCCTTACACGGATAAAGGCGGGGCCCGTCAGGCAGCGGCGACCCTTGGCCTTGCGGTCCATGCCGTTGTCAAAACACTGGTATTTCAGGATGAGCGCAAAAACGGCCTCCTGGTGCTGATGCATGGTGATGCCCAGGTGTCGGCCAAGCAACTGGCCCGCCAACTCCAGCATAAACAAGTAATCCCTTGTGATACCGGCCTGGCTACGAAGCTGACCGGTTATAAAGTCGGCGGCATCAGTCCCTTTGGAACCAGACAGGCCCTGCCCGTCTATGTGGAGTCCTCGATTTTCGATTTGGAAACCATCTATATCAACGGCGGCAAGCGGGGGCTCCTGGTACAGGTAGACCCAACCTGCCTGAAAACTGTTTTCAAGGCAACACCGGTAGCCGTCGCTTTGCCCCTTTGAAATGGAAAGGAGGAACAATGGCCATCTATCTGGTGCAGCACGCCGAGTGCCTGCCCAAAGATCAAGATCCCCAAAAGGGCCTGTCTGATCTGGGTACCGCCAACGCAACGCGAATTGCCGAAGTGGCTGCGGGATATGAGGTTCCGGTAAAGAAGATCCTGCACAGCGGCAAAAAACGGGCCCATCAGACCGCCGAAATCTTTGCCGGACGTCTGGCACCTTCCGATGGGGTCGCCACCACCGCGGGCATTAAACCCCTGGATGACGTTGTGCCCTTCGGCGACCAATTGGAAAGCGATGCCGATGTGATGATTGTCGGGCATCTGCCCTTCATGGAACGCTTGACCGCCTACCTGATTACAGGTTCACCGGAAAAAACGGCCTTTAAATTCCAGAACGCGGGCATTGTTTGTCTGGATCGGCACCCGGATTCGGGTTCGTGGGTGATTAAGTGGGGGCTTATGCCGAACATCCCCTGATGTCCGTTCACAAGGGGCATCTTTTGGCCCAGAGCGGCGTTGGCCTCTTTTTCGCATTCCTCGATGTAGGACAACTACACCTGCGGATGCAAAAACAGTGGCCGCCTTGCTCTGAACCAAAATCTACCCCTTGTGAACGGACATAC
>Ga0056121_1000127_pt1 | contig 35502 bp, 36 predicted proteins | sample WorMetHEROISLAND_FD_83872 | JGI IMG/M metagenome (GOLD analysis project Ga0056121, IMG submission 83872) | Marine gutless worms symbiont microbial communities from Max Planck institute for Marine Microbiology, Germany - Olavius sp. 1 HERON ISLAND ...
ATTGCCTTCTGGCAGGGGGCGTAGCCGCTCCCAGACAAAGCGAACACGCTCTAGGCGCCGCCTACCCGCGCACCAGCGGCTTGTACTTGATCCGGTGCGGCTGCTCGGCCTCGGCGCCGAGGCGTCCGCGGCGGTCTTCCTCGTAAGCGTCGTAGTTGCCCTCGAACCACTCGACGTGGCTGTCGCCCTCGAAGGCGAGGATGTGGGTGGCGATGCGGTCGAGAAACCAGCGGTCATGGCTGATCACTACGGCGCAGCCGGCGAACTCCAGCAGCGCCTCTTCCAGCGCCCGCAAAGTATCGACGTCGAGGTCGTTGGTCGGCTCGTCGAGCAGGATCAGGTTGGCGCCGGACTTCAGCATGGTCGCCAGGTGAACGCGGTTGCGCTCGCCGCCGGAAAGCTGCCCAACGGGCTTCTGCTGGTCGGCGCCGCGGAAGCCGAACCAGGAGCAGTAGGCGCGGCTGTTGACCTTGCGCTTGCCCAGCTCGATCTCGTCCTGGCCGCCGGAGATCTCCTGCCAGACCGTGGCCGCGCCGCTCAGGGCATCGCGTGACTGGTCGACATAGCCGAGCTTCACCGTTTCGCCCAGACGCAGGCTGCCCTCGTCGGGCTGTTCCTCGCCGACGATCATGCGGAACAGCGTCGTCTTGCCGGCACCGTTGGGGCCGATCACGCCGACGATGCCGCCGGGCGGCAGGCGAAAGTCGAGGTCCTCGATCAGCAGATGGTCGCCGAAACCCTTGGACAGATGCTCGGCCTCGACCACCACGTCGCCGAGCCGCGGGCCCGGCGGGATGACGATCTGCGCCCGGCCGGAACCACCGGCCTGGCCCTGCGCCAGCAGTTCCTCGTAGGCACGGATGCGGGCCTTGCTCTTGGCCTGGCGGGCCCGCGGCGATTGGCGGATCCATTCCAGTTCCTGAGCCAGTGTGCGCTGGCGCGCCTCTTCCTGCTTGCCCTCCTGCGCGAGCCGCTTCTGCTTCTGCTCCAGCCAGCCGGAGTAATTGCCCTCGTAGGGAATGCCGCGGCCGCGATCCAGTTCCAGGATCCAGCCGGCGACGTTGTCGAGGAAGTAGCGGTCATGAGTGACCGCGACCACGGTGCCCGGATAGTCCTCCAGGTGGCGTTCGAGCCAGGCCACCGACTCGGCGTCGAGATGGTTGGTCGGTTCGTCCAGCAGCAGCAGGTCCGGCTTCTCCAGCAACAGCCGGCACAAGGCGACGCGGCGGCGCTCGCCGCCGGACAGGGTGCTCACGTCGGCGTCGGCAGGCGGCAGGCGCAGGGCGTCCATGGCGATCTCGATGTGCCGCTCCAGCTCCCAGCCGTTGGCCGCCTCGATCTGCTCCTGCAGCTCGCCCTGCTCCTCGATCAGGGCATTCATTTCGTCGTCGCTGAGCTCTTCGGCGAAGCGGGCGCTGACCTGCTCGAAGCGGTCGAGCAGATCCTTCACCGCGCGCACGCCGTCCATGACGTTGCCCTGGACGTCCTTCTCCGGGTCGAGCTGGGGTTCCTGCGCCAGGAAGCCGACACGGGCGCCCTCGGCGGCCCAGGCCTCGCCGACGAACTCGGTCTCCAGCCCGGCCATGATCCGCAGCAGCGTCGACTTGCCGGCACCGTTGGCGCCGAGCACGCCGATCTTCGCCCCCGGCAGGAACGCCAGGGTGATGTCCTTCAGCACTTCCCGCCCGCCCGGGAAGACCTTGCGCAGGTCCCGCATCACGTAGATGTACTGATAGGCTGCCATGCAGCGGTACTCCGTGGTGTGCTTGTCGTCTGGTGCCAGGGGCCGGGGCGGTGTCGTCACGGCCGCCTGGGCCCGTTTCGCGCCTTGTAGCCAATCGCCGGACCGCTCGCAACGGCCATGGCCCTGCCGCTTGCGGCCCGCCGCCGCGATCGGAACAATGGCCAGGACCTGGCGGCGGCAGTACCGCCCAGCGATGGAGGCCAGTAAGCGTCATGCCGATCGTGGCGATGTTCGTCGCCATCCTGCTGTGGTCGTCGTCGGTCGTCGGCGGCAAGCTGCTGGTCGCCGAACTGGCGGTGACCGAAGTCGTCGCCGCCCGCTTCATCCTCGCCGCCGCCGCTTTGTGGCTGCTGATCGTGCTGACCCGGCGCTCGGCCCGGGTATCGCCGGGGCCGCTGCTAATGGGGCTGCTCGACCCGGGCCTGGTGTCGCTGCTGATGATCTGGGGCCTGGCTCACACCGCGGCCCTGAACGCGGCCGTGTTCTGGACCCTGATGCCGGTGCTGATGCCGCTGCTGGGCCGGGTCTTCCTCGGCGAGGCGCTCTCGCTGCCCGTCGTCATCGGCGCGTTCATCGCCCTGGCCGGCTCGCTGTGGCTGGTATCGCTCAATGCCACGGCTGGCGAAGGCAACCTGTTCGGCGACGTTCTGTCCGCCGCCGCCGTGCTGTGCGCCTGCGCCAACGCCCTGATCGCGCGCCGCGTGGCGCAGCAGCGCGGCGAGCCGCTGGTCACCACGGCCTGGCAGATGACCATAGCGATCGTGCTGGCGCTGCTGGCGATGGCGCTGGTGGAACGGCCGGCAGCGCCGTTCGTCGGCGTCGACGGCAACACCTTTGCCCTGCTCGCCTATCTCGGCATCGCCGCCACCGCCGGGCCGTTCCTGCTCTACAACTACGCCCTCACCCGCCTGACCGTCGGCCATGCCGGCCTGTTCGCCAGCCTGGTGGCGCCCATGGCCGCGCCCATGGCGGCGGTGGTACTGGGCGAGGAGATCACCGTGCTCGAGCTGGCCGCCGTCGCCGTGGTGCTCGGCGGGGTCGCCCTGCCCACCCTGCTGCCGGAGCTGCGTCAGCGCATGGTGGTGCATCGCATGCTCGAGCGGCCGCCCGAACGGCGACCGTTCGGGATCGGCCAGCCGCTGCCCGAACCGGCGCTGGAGGCGCTGGCCGACGAACCGCTGCGCCGCCTCGACTATGTCGTGTTCGATACCGAGACGACCGGTCTCAGGCCGTCCGAGGGCGACGAGGTGGTGCAGCTCGCCGGCGTGCGGATCCGCGATGGCCGGGTGCTGGCGCACGAGGTGTTCGACGTGCTGGTCAACCCCGGGCGGCCGATCCCCCCGGCGTCGATCCGCTTCCATGGCATCACCGACGACATGGTGGAGGACCGCCCGCACCTGGCCGAACTGATGCCCTCGTTCCGCGACTGGTGCGACGGCTGCGTGCTGGTCGCCCACAACGCCGCGTTCGACCTGAAGTTCCTGCAGCTGAAAGAAGCCGAGGCCGGGGTGCGCTTCGACCTGCCGGTGCTCGACACCCTGCTGCTCTCGGCCGTGCTGGAAAAGAAAGAAACAGAGCACAGCCTGGACGCCATCGCCGACCGCTTCGGCATCGAAGCCCGCGACCGGCATACCGCGCTGGGCGATGCCCTGGTCACCGCCGAGGTGTTCCTCAGGCTGATCGACCTGGCCGAGGCCAAGGGCGCAACCACCCTTGGTGCGGCGATCCAGGTCTCCAACAAGGCGCGCCGCTTCCGCCGCATGCAGCGCCAGTTCTAGCCCGCATTTCTTACCCCCCGGGTAATTGGCTGCCCGGCGCCTGCCGGCTTCAATCGCTGCCGTCACTGGCAGCAGGAGGAGCGGCGATGGCGCTTTTGAACCCGACAGGCGACAGGCACGCCTTTGCGACCATGATCCGGCTGCTGGCGCGCTGGCTGCGGCCCCACGCCGCCTACCGCCACGGTAACGGCGACCTGACGCAACTCAACGCCGGTCAACTGCGCGATCTCGCCCTGACCCGTCGCGAGCTGAGAAAAGCCGGCATCCGTCTCGACACCTGGCCGTTTGGGATATGATCGGTTCATGACCGCCCTTACCCTGCATCATCGCGGCAACGCCGTAGGCCGCCTGCTCAAGCACTGGCGGGCCCAGCGTGGGATGAGCCAGCTGGAACTGGCGCTCGAGGCCGAGCTGTCGGCCCGGCACCTGAGCTTCATCGAGAACGGCCGCAGCGACCCCGGCCGCGAGGTGATGGAACGCCTGTGCGATGCCCTGGCGTTGGCCAGCGAGGACCGCGTGGCGCTGCTCGTCGCCGCCGGGCTGTCGCCCTATGCCGGCGCGCCGCCCGGCGCCGTGGCCGAGGACGGCGTCGCCTGGCGCGTGGTCGAAGCGATCCTGGAGAACCACGAGCCCTATCCGGGCATCGTCAGCGACCGGGCGCGGGACGTCGTCCGGCTCAATCGTGCCGCCCGCAAGGTCATCGAACATTTCCTGCCAGCCGCTTTCGCGGACCCCGAGCACCGGCTTAACACGATGCATCTGACCTTCGACCCGGACGGCCTGCGGCCCTACATCGAGGACTGGCCGGCGTTCGCCGGGATCATGCTGGCCCGGATGCATCAACGGCTGGCGTTCGGCGACCCCGACGGCCGTCTGGCAGCGCTGTTGAACGAGCTGCAGCGTTATCCCGACCTGCCGGCGGCGACGCCGGCGGTGGCGCCGCCGTCGCTGCGGCTGACACTGCTGGACGGCGACCTCAGGCTGCGTTTCGAGACGGTGCTGATGGCCCTGGGCGGACCGCAGGACATGTCGGCCAATGCCACGGCGGTCGAGCTGTTCGTCGCCCGCGATCAGGCAACCCGCCGCTTCTGCGAGGCCCTGGCCGGTCGCTGACCCACGCCGGAGTCGGGCGTCAGAACAGCTCGCCGGTGAGTTCGCTGCGCAGGCGCTCGCGCAGACTGCGGATCGCCTTCAACGAGTCCACCAGCATGTCCCGTTCCCGCCGGCTCAGGCTGTCGGGGTGGACGTAGTTGGAGACCGGGCGCCCCGCGCGCTGCTGGCTCATCTGGCTGCGCATCATCAGCCCGGTGATGTGGCGGAAGGCGCCGGTGAGGTAGTCGGCCTCGTTGTCGCTGAGCACGCCCGCGGCGTGCAGGGCATCGATCCGGCCGCGCGTCGACGTCTCCGGCATGCCGTGCAGCAGGCTAAGCGCCCGGGTAGCGTCGACCAGCGGCAGGGTGGCGTTGATCTTCAGGTTGAGCTCGCCGCGGTGCTCGGCCACGTCGCGTTCGACGATGAAGCGGTTGAACAGGCCGAGGGCGACGCCGAAATCCTCGTCCTTCTCGTACATCGCCCGCACGAAGGTCTTGTTGCCCTTGAGGCGGGCGGTGACGTGCTCGCGCAGGGCCACGCCGAGGTGATGGGCGCCGTGGATCGGCCGGAAGTCGAAGAAGATGTCCGACAGCCGCAGGGTGACCAGGTTGCGCCGCCGGATCCAGTAGTCGATCTGATCGCGCCATTGGCTCAGGGTCTTGCGCCAGACCGGGTTGGTGACCATCACGTTGCCCTTGCACAAGGGCATGCCGACGCCGTCCATGGCCTGGGTGAGGCGCTCGGCGAAGGCGCGGAAATAGCCGTCGATGCGGTCATGCTCGGCGTCGGGATAGTCGGCGATGATCAGGGCGTTGTCCTGGTCCGGGTTGAGGTAGTTCTCGCCACGCCCGCCGGACCCCAGCACCAGCAGGCAGAACGGCCGTGGCGGTGGTCCCCATCCGTCGGCGGCCAGCCGGGCGACGCAGTCGTCGGCAACCCGGCCGTAGATGTCGTTGTTGATGTGGGTCAGCAGGCCTTGGATGTCGGGCGCCGGGACGCCGTCAGCCAGCAGGTCGGCAGCGACGTCGATCTGGGCCGCGCGGACCTGCGCCAGGCCGTCGCTGGTCGGCGGTCCGGTCAGCCGTTCGATCTGCACCATCAACTGCGGCGCCACTGCGGCAAGCGCCGCATCCAGCGTCAGCACGCCGACCACGCGGTCGGCGTCATCGACCACCGGCATATGGCGCAGGCCGGCCCGGCGCATGCGGGCGATGGCGTGGAACAGCAGGTCGTCGTGGCGGATCACCTGCACCGGCGCGGTCATGATCTCCGACACCGCCAGCGTGGGCTCGACCTGGAACGCCGCCCGGCGGACCACGTCCTGCTCGGTAACGATCCCGGCGATGCGGCCGTTGCCATCGGTCACCGCGACGCTGGAGGCGCCGGCGTCGCGCATCGCCTGCACCGCTGCCTGCGCGTCCGCGTCGCCCGCCAGAATCGGCGGTGCGGCCGCGAGGCAGTCTGCAACGCGCACGCGAAACGCCATGGTGTGGGACTGGTTTGCCGCGGCCATGTCAGCTCATCGTGCGCGCTGGTGATTGTGCACGTGCAACATCGACACCTCGGTCAACGCGACAACAGACCAGCCAAGACGACGGATACAAGACTTCCCGGCCGTTTGTGCGGTCGCGAAATCTATCTCGCATACGCAACATGAATAGATCAGGGAGATACCGTGGCAAAGCACAGACGAAACCGCGATTACTTTGCCGAAACTGCATCGTATTGTCCATAATGTCCGCTAATGCTATGGTTTTAGGGTGTTGATTCGCCGAATAGACAAGTCCTGAACAAGGGAGGCGGCTCGCCGCGAACAGCACTGCACGGACAGCGCAGCGACCGGCACGGGCCAGGGTTTCGGCAACCGGGGCGCGCAGGGTTCGATCTGGATGTCCCAGCCACAATCTGCGCCAGCGTAAAGGCGGTTTGGTGGTCACCGGCCTGCAACGTCAGACCGGTGAAGAGAACCACGCAAGTTGCGCCAGCCATGCATGTCTCTTGAGTGAGGAGGACGCCACGCCGGCAACCGTCGTGGCAGCGACACGTCGGGGAATGATTCCAACCGGAGGGATCTGAACCATGGAATCGAAGGTATATTGGCTTTTTGCCTTTGTGGCCCTCTATTGGGCCTACTGTATCTATTGGGGCGTCCGCGGCGCCATGACGGCGAAAACGGCGTCCGACTACTTCATCGCCGGACGGCGCCTGTCCATCTGGGTGTTCGTGCTCGCCGCGACCGCGACCTCTTTCTCCGGCTGGACCTTCATGGGCCATCCCGGGCTGATCTATCGCGACGGCTTTCAGTACGCCTACGCATCCTTCTATGCCATCACCATCCCCTTCACCGGGGTGATGTTCCTGAAGCGGCAATGGATGCTGGGCAAACGCTTCGGCTACGTCACGCCGGGCGAAATGCTGTCCGACTACTTCCGCGGCGACATGATCCGCATCCTGGTGGTGATCGTCGCCCTGCTCTTCTCGATTCCCTACCTGGGCGTGCAACTCGCCGCATCCGGCTCGTTGTTCAACGTCTTGACCGACGGTCTGGTCGGTCAGGTCTTCGGCATGTGGGTGCTGTCGCTGGTGGTGCTGATCTACGTCGCCTCCGGCGGCCTGCGGGCGGTGGCCTACGTGGACACCCTGCAGTGCATCCTGCTCGCCTTCGGCATCGTCGTGATCGGCTTCATCGCCTACAACCTGGCCGGCGGCTGGGGCGGCTTCAATGCCGGCATGGCCAAGCTCGCCGCCAGCGAGGTCGGCAAGTGGGGCATGACGGCAGATGGGCACAACGCCTACTTCGCCATCCCGGGCGTGATCCAGTTCACAGCCGGGCTGGGCAAGGAGACGCCGGTCGGCGGCCTGTGGACCGGCATGATGGTGCTGACCTACATGTTTGCGCTGATGGGCATTCAGTCGGCCCCGGCGTTCTCCATGTGGTCGTTCGCCAACACCGATCCCAAGCCGTTCGCACCGCAGCAGGTGTGGGCGTCGTCGTTCGGCATCGGCGCGATCCTGTTCTTCTTCACCGCGGCGCAGGGCCTGGGCGGCAACGTGCTGGGCGCCAACGCGGCGGCCAACGAAGCGGGCCTGGCGATTGCCCAGGTGCTCGACGCGGAACAGATCTCCGCGGTGCCGAACAAGATCGTGCCCTTCTACATCAACACGGTGGCCGACGCGGCGCCGTGGCTGGTCGGCCTGCTGGCGGTGTGCGCGTTGGCGGCGATGCAGTCGACCGGGGCGGCCTACATGTCCACCGCCGGCGGCATGCTGACGCGCGATCTGTACAAGCGCTACCTCAACCCCGAGGCCGGCCATACCACGCAGAAGCTGTTCGGGCGTCTGGGCGTCGCTTTCATCGTCTTCGCGGCGCTGCTGGTGGCGACCTTCTCGACCGATGCCATCGTCCTGCTCGGTGGGCTTGCGGTTGCCTTCGGCTTCCAGATGTGGCCGTCGCTGGCGGCGATCTGCTGGATCCCCTGGATCACCCGTCAGGGTGCCACCTGGGGCCTGCTGGTCGGCCTGTTGGCGGTGATCTTCACCGAGAACTTCGGCCTGCAGCTGGCCGGCTGGTTCGGCATCGACCTGCCCTGGGGCCGCTGGCCCTGGACCATGCATTCGGCCGGTTGGGGGATCATCTTCAACGTCATCGTCTGCGTGGTGATCTCGGCGATGACCCAGGACGATTCGGATCGTGCCCATCGCATGACCTATCACGACTTCCTGCGTGAGCACGCCGGCCTGTCGCCGGACAAGAAGAAGCTGGTGCCGATCGCCTGGATCGTCACCCTGGCCTGGCTGTTCTTCGGCATCGGCCCGGGCGCGGTCATCGGCAACACCATCTTCGGCGACCCGGCCGCGGGCGTCGACGGCTGGACCTTCGGCATCCCGTCGATCTGGGCATGGCAGATCCTGTTCTGGATCCTGGGCTGCATGATGATGTGGTTCCTGGCCTACAAGATGGAAATGTCTACCGTGCCGGAACGGGAGATCGAGGCGCTGATCGAGGATATCGGCGACAGCGCGTCGACTCCGGCAGGAGCGGCATCGGGCGGCGCAGCCTGACCGTCGCCGCCACGGCAACGACCATCGGGGGAGGAGCCCTGCTCCTCCCCCCTTTTCTTGACCGGGGTCGCATTTGCTAGGGTCGGTCCGTGGAGCCGACCGCGACCGGCGCAAGACATGAGCGAGCCATGGGCGACATCTTCTCCCCCGAGTACTGGCTGTTCTGGGCCGTGGCGCTGGCCGTTGCCCTGTATTTCCCCGTCCGCAATCTGATCTTCGTGCTCTATGTCCGCCGCGCCCAGCGCGGCGGCCACACCGCCGACGAGACCGAGCGGCAGCGCCTGCGCCGGCGGGCCGGGGCGACCGCGGCAATGCTGTGCCTGATCTTCGCGCTGCTCTACATGAACTACCTGTTCAACGTGCGCGCATGAATTCCAACGTCCTGCGACGCTTCATCACCCTGATGATCGTGGCCATGCTGGTGATCGGCACGGGCACGTTGATGTACGACGCCTTCATCGACCGCCCGCCCGGCGACTACGAGACCGAGAAGGGCGACATTCACCTGTCGGTCAAGGAATACGACCAGGCGCTGGAGTGGTTCGACGCGGCGCTGCAGGTCTCGCCGGACCACCGGGGTGCGCTGATGGGCCGGTCGGTGGTGTTCATGCAGACCGAACGGTCGGTCGAGGCCATGGCCGAGCTCGACTACCTGATCGCCTTCCTGGAAAGGTCCGACCTCAGCGACGACCCGACCGGCCGCGGCACCCTGGCGGCGGCCTATGCCAACCGCGGCATCGTGCACGACCGGGCCGGGCGCTACGAACAGGCACTGGCTGACTACGTGGCCGCCCTGAAGGTCGATGCCGACGCGGTCGAGGGACCGGGCCTGGTCGACAAGATCGTTCACGACCCGCGCCCTTCGACGGTGCGCAAGCGGGCTCTTTACATCTACGAGCAGCTAAAGTTGCCGGAAGAGGAACGCCTGCTGCGCGTACCGGAACTGGACGCGCGCCAGCGCATGTACAAGCCCTGACCGGCCGTGCGGCAGCCGCGGTTCAGCTGAACGAGACCAATCCCAATACGTCCTGGAACAGCACGAGGAAGAAGAACACCGCGGCAATGCAGCCGAACAGCAGGCGCACCGTGTCGGTGTTGCCCTCGGCATCGCGGTAACGGATGCCGTGCACGGCGATGAACCCGGTCACCACCAGGAACACCACGTTGACGAGGGTTTCGTATTCCTCGGGAATCCCCAACATGACAGCAGTCTACACCACTGGCGGCCGGGACACGCCGGCGCCGGGCGGTCGCTAGTCGCTGTCAGGCAGTTCGGCCTTGGTGAAGCAGGGTGGCGTTGTGTCGATGCAGGCGCCGGTCTGCTTCACGGTGTAGCTGGCCATGGCGATGGAGCCGCCGACGAAGCCGACCACCAGGGTGACCGCGACCAGGAACTTGCGCATGCCGTCGGGCAGGCGGCTGCGGAAATAGTCGTTGTCGTAGCGGTGGAACTGGCTGGCGCCCGCCTCCAGGGTGCCCGCCGCCTCTTCGGCGATGATCCGCCGGGCATAGTGGCGCAGATACGACGGCGTCTGGCCATGCAGGAAGAAGGCGTCGAAGTGCAGGCTCTGCTCCTCCTGGGTCATCTCCCGGCCGTGCCAGTCGGCAAAAGCCAACTGCAACAACTGGAACTCGCCCACCTGCAGCAGATTGGCCGCATGGACCACCTGACCACGGTCCGGATCGTCCTCGCGGTCCGGACGCAGCAGGGTCTGGAAAAAGCTCATAGGCGGCCACCCCGTCGCTTTGCCGGCCTCCCCAGCGGCACTATGCGCGCCCGGCGCGGCCCTGTCGAGGCCGCCCCGCCGGCGCTATTCAGCCGCGGTGGCGCGCGTCGCAGGTGACCGGAAGGCCTCCATGAGCTGCCCTTCCGCCGCCTTGGCGGCCTGCAGGTTGCGCTCCTTGACGTGGCCGAAGCCGCGGATGCGGTCGGGCACCTCGGCGATCTGCACCGCCAGCGGATGATTGTCGTGGTCCAGCCCGGCCAGGACCTCGGCCAGCGCCGCCTCGTAGTCGGCGATCAGCTGCCGCTCGCCGCGGCGCTCGTCGGTGTAGCCGAAGACGTCGAACCTCCCGCCCCGCAGGCGCCGGAACTTCGCCAGCAGCTTGAAGACCGTCAGCATCCAGGGGCCGTACTCGCGCTTCTGCAGTTCGCCGCTGTCCGGGTCGCGCCGGGCCAGCAGCGGCGGCGCCAAGTGGAAGCGCAGCTTGAAGTCGCCCTCGAACTGGGTGTTCAGCTTGGCCATGAACTCGCCCGAGGTGTAGAGCCGCGCCACCTCGTACTCGTCCTTGTAGGCCATCAGCTTGAACAGGTTGACGGCGACGGCGCGGGCAAGGCCCTCCTGCCCCGCGGCGCGCTCGCGCTCGGCCGCCACCGCCGCCTCGACCTGGGCCCGGTAGCGGGCCGCATAGGCGGCGTCCTGGTACTCGGTCAGGAAGGCGACGCGGCGGTCGACCAGTTGCTCCAGGCTCTGCGCCTGGGCCATCACTTCCGGCGCCCGCAGCAGCGGCGCGGCGACCTCTTCCACCGCCTCCGGCCGGTGTGCCGACAGCCGTCCCCAGTTGAACGCGCGCTTGTTCGCCTCCACCGCGACGCCGTTGATCTCGATCGCCTGCATCAGCGCATCCAGGCTGAGCGGCAGCAGGCCGCGCTGGAACGCATGGCCCAGCATGAACAGGTTGGCGGCGATGGAGTCGCCCATCAGCGCGGTCGCCAGCTTGGTCGCGTTGACGAAGAAGGCGCGGTCCTCGCCGGCGGCGTCTTTCAGCTTGCGCACCATCGCCTCGCCGGCGAAGTCGAGCTCCTGGTCGGCCAGGAATGTCGCCGTCGGCACGACATGGCTGTTGATCACGACGCCGGTCAGGCCCTGGTTCACGGTCGCCAGGGCATCCGGCGCGGTGGCGACGACGATGTCGCAGCCCAGCAGCAGCTTGGTGCCGCCGGTGGCGATGCGCACGGCATGCAGGTCCTCGGGATCGTCGGCGATGCGCACGTGGCTGGTGACGGCGCCGTTCTTCTGCGCCAGGCCGGCCTGGTCGAGCACCGACACGCCCTTGCCTTCCAGGTGCGCGGCCATGCCGAGCAGGGCGCCGACCGTGACCACGCCGGTGCCGCCGATGCCGGTGACCAGGATGCCATAGGGCTCCCCGGCCGAGGGGATCTGCGGCAGCGGCAAGTCGGCGAACAGGGCGCTGCCGGCATCGCCGACGCTCTGCCGCTTGACCTTGCGCACCGCGCCACCGTGCACGGTGACGAACGACGGGCAGAAGCCGTTCACGCAGGAATAGTCCTTGTTGCAGTTGGACTGGTCGATCTGCCGCTTGCGGCCCCACTCTGTGTCCAGCGGCTGCACCGAGACGCAGTTGGACTTGACCGAGCAGTCGCCACAGCCTTCGCACACCAGGTCGTTGATGAACGCACGCTTCTGCGGATCGGGAAACAGGCCGCGCTTGCGTCGGCGGCGCTTCTCGGCGGCGCAGGTCTGGTCGTAGATCAGGACCGTGACGCCCTTGATCTCCCGCAGCTCGCGCTGCACCCGGTCGAGCTCGTCGCGATGATGCACCGTCACGCCGGGCGCCCAATCGGTGCCGATCGGGTATTTCTCCGGCTCGTCCGTGACCACCACCACGCGCTTGGCGCCCTCGGCGTGGACCTGACGGCTGATGTCCGCCGGCGTCATCTGCCCGGTCGTCAGCACCGGCTGGCCGCCGGTCATGGCGACGGCGTCGTTGTAGAGGATCTTGTAGGTGATGTTGACGCCGGCATCGATGGCGGCACGGATCGCCAGCAGCCCGGAGTGGTAGTAGGTGCCATCGCCCAGGTTCTGGAACACGTGCCTGGTCTTGGTGAACGGGGCCTGGCCGATCCAGTTCACGCCCTCGCCGCCCATATGGGTGATCGTCTGGGTGCGCCGGTCCTCCATCCACATGGCCATGCCGTGACAGCCGATCCCGGCCATCGCCCGGCTGCCGTCGGGAATGCGGGTCGAGCTGTTGTGCGGGCAGCCGGAGCAGAACCATGGGCTCCGCAGCAACTTCGGCGGCGAGCCGAGGGCACTGGCCTGGATCTGCTCGATACGGGCCAGGCGCTGCTCGAACTCGGGCAGGTCGGCGTAGCGCTTCAGCCGGCCGGCAATGGTGCCGGCGACCAGGCCCGGGGTGAGCTCGCCATGCACCGGCAACAGCGGCTTGCCCTCTTCGTCGTGCTTGCCGAGGATGCGCTTGGGCGCCCCGGCCAGGCCGAACAGCAACGTCTTCAGTTGCTCCTCGATGACCGGTCGCTTCTCCTCGATCACCAGGATTTCTTCCAGGCCGCGGGCGAAGTTGAGCGCCCCCTGCGGTTCCAGCGGCCAGGTCATCGCCACCTTGTAGAGGCGCAGACCCAGCGCTGCGGCGCGTTCCTCGGTCATGCCCAGCTCATCGAGCGCCTGGCGCACGTCGAGGTAGGCCTTGCCGGTGGTGACGATGCCCAGGCGCGGACGCGGGCTGTCGAAGATCGTCCGGTCGAGGCCGTTGGCGCGGACGAAGGCCTGGGCCGCGGGCAGCTTCTCCTGCAGCAGGCGGCGTTCCTTCTCCGGCGGCGCGTCGGGATAGCGGATGCCCAGGCCGCCGTCAGGCATGGCGAAATCGGTATCGGTGGTGATCTGCACCCGGCCCGGATCGATCGCCACCGAGGCCGAGCTCTCCACCGTGTCGCCGACCGCCTTGAAGCCGATGGCACAGCCCGAATAGCGCGACAGGGCGAAGCCGTAGAGCCCCAGGTCCAGGTACTCCTGCACCCCGGCGGGATTGATCACCGGGATCGAGCCGGCCATGAACGCCTGCTCCGACTGGTGCGGCAGGGTCGACGACTTGCAGCCATGATCGTCGCCGGCGATCAGCAGCACGCCGCCGTTGGCCGAAGTGCCGTCATAGTTCAGGTGCTTGAACACGTCGCCGCAGCGGTCGACGCCCGGGCCCTTGCCGTACCAGATCGCGAACACCCCGTCGTAGTCGGCGCCGGCGAACAGGTTGACCTGCTGCGTGCCCCAGATCGAGGTCGCCGCCTGATCCTCGTTCAACCCCGGCTGGAAGCGGATATGGCCGCGCTTGAGAAACGGCGATGCGGCCCACAGTGCGGCGTCGTAGCCGCCCAGCGGCGAGCCGCGATAGCCGGAGATGAAGCCCGCCGTGTTCAGACCGGCGGCAACATCGCGCTGGCGCTGCAGCATCGGCAGGCGGACCAGGGCCTGAAGGCCGGTCATGAAAACCCGGCCCTGGTCGAGGGCGTACTTGTCGTCGAGCGTCACTTGGGCGAGCTGCATGGCGTTCCTCGTGCTGGCGCGTCCGGTGGCGGTGTCCCCCCGCCTTGTTACCAACTATAGCAGTCCGCGACAGATTGCCACGGTCGCAGCGTGTCACCCGGCAAAAAGGCTACGGGGGCGGCAAGCCGCCCCCGTGCCAGGGTGTATTGTTGTGCCCGATGCCGGCGCTAGGCCGCCGCCTGCTTGCGCACCAGCGTCTCGAAGTCGCCGATCAACCGCTGCGTCAGCTCGCCGGGGCTGAAGCGATAATCGTCGATCTCGCCGACCGGCGTCACCTCTGCCGCAGTGCCGGTCAGGAAGCACTCGGTGGCGTCGGCCATCTCCTCGGGCATGATCGCCCGCTCAACCACGTCGATGCCTCGCGCCCGGGCCAGGCCGATCACCGCCCGCCGGGTGATGCCGTCGAGGAAGCAGTCCGGCGTCGGCGTGTGCAGCTTGCCGTCGATCACGAAGAAGATGTTGGCGCCGGTCGCCTCGGCGACGCGGCCGCGCCAGTCCAGCATCAGCGCGTCGTGATAGCCGGCCGCCTCGGCCGCGTGCTTCGACAGCGTGCAGATCATGTACAGGCCGGCCGCCTTGGAATGCACCGGCGCGGTCTTCGGGTCGGGCCGGCGCCAGTCGGACAGATGCAGGCGAATGCCCTTCATGCGCGCTTCGGGATCGAAGTAGGACGGCCACTGCCACACGGCGATCGCCACGTTGATCTTGTTGGCCTGGGCCGACACTCCCATCATCTCCGAGCCGCGCCAGGCAACCGGCCGGACATAGCCGTCGGCGATACCGTTGCGCAGCACCAGCTCCCGATTGGCAGCGTTGATCTGCTGTTCGCTGTAAGGGATCTCGAAGTCGAGCAGCCGGGCCGAATTGAACAGCCGGGCGGTGTGCGCCTCGAGCTCGAAGATCTCGCCGTCGTAGACGCGCTGGCCCTCGAATACGCTGGAGGCGTAGTGCAGGCCGTGGCTGAGGACATGCACCTTGGCATCTTCCCACGGCACCCAGGCGCCGTTGTACCAAATGGTGCCTTCCAGCTTGTCGTAAGACATTGTTGCCATTTTCGCCTCCAACGAGACATATTATTTCCGAACGATGAGCCAGGATGTAACATTCCACCGCATATATGTCAACACTGCTGACCCAAAAAATGTCAGCAAATCTGACATACCTTGTGTAGGATGCGGCCATGGCAGACGTGATGGGCAGCCCCAACCCGCTGTTTCTCCGCGATGAAGAGTTGATCAAGGGCATAGAACTGCTGTTCTACGCCTACCGCGACTTCACCAGCGATCCGGACGAGATCCTGAAGAAATACCGCTTCGGCCGGGCCCATCACCGGGTTGTTCACTTCGTCGGCCGCAACCCCGGCATCACCGTGGCCGATCTGCTGGCGATCCTGAAGATCACCAAGCAAAGCCTCAGCCGGGTCCTGGGCCAGTTGGTCGACGACGGCTTCATCCGCCAGGAGAAGGGCAGTCGGGACCGAAGGCAGCGTCTGCTGTATCTCACCGACAGGGGCGAGACCCTGTTCGAGGAGTTGTCGCGTCCGCAACGCGCCCGCGTCGCCCGGGCCTTCCGCGAGGCCGGCGCCGATGCCGTGGCCGGCTACCGCAAGGTGCTGATCGGGCTGTTGGAACGGGACGAGCGGCCGGCCATCCTGGCGTCCATCGACAAGGAATAGCTATCGCGCGGCCGATGGAAGACGGCTCGGTGCACATCCTGGTGGTCGACGACGACGAGCGTCTGCGTCGCCTGCTCAAGCGCTATCTCTCGGAGTCCGGATACCGGGTTACGGCCGCCGCCAACGCGGCCGAGGCCCGCCAGCAACTCGACGGCCTCGAGTTCGACCTCCTGGTGCTCGACCTGATGATGCCGGGGGAGACCGGGCTGGAGCTGACCCGCGACCTGCGCAAGCGCATGCAGGTGCCGATCCTGTTGCTGACGGCGATGGGCGAGCCGGCCGACCGGATCACCGGGTTCGAGCACGGCGCCGACGACTACCTGCCCAAACCGTTCGAACCGCGCGAGCTGGTCCTGCGCATCAATGCGATCCTGCGCCGCGGCGGTGGCGGCGGCGAGCGCCCGCCGGCGCAGATCTGCCTGGGCGAGCTGGAGTTCGACGTCGAGCGCGGCGAGCTGACCGGGCCGGATGGCCCGGTGCGGCTGACCTCGGCCGAGGCGGATCTGCTTCGCCTGTTCGCGCGCAATCCGGGCAAGACCATCGGCCGGGTCGAACTGCTGGAGCAGTCCGGCGCCAACAGCGTGCGCGCGGTCGACGTGCAGATCACCCGCCTGCGGCGCAAGATCGAACAGGATCCCAAGCAACCGCGTTTTCTGCAGACGGTCTGGGGCCGCGGCTACGTGCTGTGGCCGGACGACCACAAGGCCTGAGGCCGCGGCGATGACCCGCCAGGATCACGGCAGGCCGGTGACGATATGCTGAAGCGTCTGCTCCCCCGCAGCCTGCTCGGCCGCACCGTGCTGATCATCGTCACGCCGGTGGTGCTGCTGCAGGTCATCGTCGGCGTGGTGTTCTTCGACCGGCACCTGGAATCGGTATCGCAGAAGCTGGCGCGCGGGGTGATCAACGACATCACCTATGTGCAGCGTGGCCTGAAACGGCAGACCGATCCGGATGCCGCGGCCGCCTACCTGTTCGACGCCGGCCGGCAGCTCGACCTCAACTTCGCCTGGCACACCGGCGAGCGGCTTGCCCTTCGGCCGCTGCCGACCACTATCTCGCTTGCCGAGATCACCTTCATCGAGACCCTGCAGGCCGGCCTGACGGCGCCCTTCACGCTGGAGAACCGGCCCGAGGTCAAGACCTACGTCCTGCGCCTGGGGTTGGCCGATGGCGTCTTCGAGGTCCGGGTCCCCTACTACCGCGCCCGTGCCGGGTTCGCCGGCCTGTTGGTGCTGTGGACGGTGGGCTCGTCGTTGTTGCTGGTGACCATCGCCATTATCTTCCTGCGCAATCAGGTACGGCCGATCCGCAAGCTGGCCGACGCCGCCGACCGCTTCGGCAAGGGCCAGGAGGTCGACGACTTCAAGCCTGCCGGCGCGGCCGAGGTACGCCAGGCCGCGATCGCCTTCCTGCGCATGCACGACCGCATTCATCGGCAGATCCGCCAGCGCACGGAGATGCTGGCCGGTGTCAGCCACGATCTCAGAACGCCGCTGACGCGCATGAAGCTGGCCCTGGCGATGCTGGGCGACTCGGCCGAGATCGGCGAAATGAAAGCGGACGTTGAGGATATGGAGCGGATGATCGAGGGCTACCTCGCCTTCGCTCGCGGCGCCGACGGCGAAACCGCGGTGGCGACCGACGTCGGCGCGCTGCTGCAGGAAGTGGTCGCCGACGCACAGCGCGAAGGTGCCGCGGTCGACCTCAGCCTCGACGGTCCCCTGAAAGGCCTGCTGCGGCCGCAGAGCCTGAAACGCTGCCTGGCCAATCTGGTCGACAACGCGCGCAAGTATGCCGACCGGATCCAGATCGCCGCGGTCGGCCAGCCGGGCAGCATCGAGATCACCGTCGACGACGACGGCCCGGGCATTCCCGCCGACGAACGCGAAGCGGTGTTCCGTCCGTTTCACCGCCTCGACACGTCGCGCAATCCGGAAACCGGCGGGGTCGGCCTGGGCTTGGCCATCGCCCGCGACACCGCGCGCATCCAGGGCGGCGACATCGTCCTCGGCGACGCCCCGACGGGTGGCCTGCGAGCGACCTTGCGGCTGCCGGTGTAGGCGCCGCGGCGCCCGGCCCGCCTAGTAGAGCCGGCCGCCCAGCGGCACCGCCTGGTCCGGCGCAATCAGCACCACCTCGCCGTCGGCGTCGGGGAAGCCCAGGACCAGGATCTCGGACATGAACTTGCCGATCTGCTTGGGCGGGAAATTGACCACGGCGGCGACGTGGCGGTCGACCAGCGCTTCCGGCGTGTAATGCGCCGTCAGCTGCGCCGAGGTCTTCTTCTCGCCCAGCTCCGGACCGAAATCGACCCAGAGTTTGATCGCTGGCTGGCGCGCTTCGGGAAACGGTTCCGCCCGGGCGATCCGGCCGACGCGGATGTCGACCTTGAGGAAGTCGTCGAAGCTGATCTGCGGCACCGGCCGCCTCCTGTCGCGGTTGGAATGGGAATACTGCGCGCCGGCAGCGGTGGCGCTAGACGTCCGGTGCCTCGGCCGCCTCGACGCCCTCGCCGCGGCGGCGTCGCGGACCGCGCCGCAGCATGGCGATGACGCTGTCGGCCCGGCTCAGGGCCTTGTCCAGTGCCGCCATGGTCTTGGCCTTGTCGGTGCCTTCGTCGCCCAGCCAGACGCGATAGACGCTGAGGTAGAGCACGCCCAGCCCCTTGACCTGGAGCGGCTGCAGCGCACCCCAAGGCGGCACCTGTGCCGCCTCCAGCATCCAGCGCATGCTGCGCTGAAACGGCCCGGCCAGGAAGCACGCCAGGGCCGGCGGTTCGCGCTGCAGCTCGCGCCCGATCGCCGCCAGAGCGTCGCGATGCGGCTCCAGCGCGTCGAGGCGGCGCATCAGCACGTCGAACAGGCGATCCTTCACCGGTTCGTCAGCCAGGGCCGGATCCGAGCCGGCCAGCACCTGTTCGTCGACCCGGCGCAGGAAGGCGCGGAGGATGGCGGACTTGCCGGCAAACCGGTGCCGCAGCTCGGCCAGGGGCACCTTTGCCTCGGCGGCGATGTCGGCCAGGCTGGTGTCGGCCCAGCCTTGCAACGCGGCCAGCCGCAAGGCCGCGTCGACGATCTTCGCCTCCGGATCCGCCGGCGCCCGCTTGCGCCGCCCGCCACCGCTGCCCGCCGCTTTCGCTGCCATCGCCTGCCTCTCGTTTGCCCGCCATGATAGCGCATCCGCCGGCAGCTGTGCAGCACCGCCCGGCTTCGCAGCCGGCACAAATGCTCTATGGTGCGGGGCGCGACGGCCGTGCGGCGGTCCGAGCGGTATCGTCATCGGGGAGGAAACGTGCATGCGGATTGCGGCCGACAAGCTGGTCGAGCTGGCCGAAGCCATCGTCGGCCACGGCGGAGCGACGGACGACGAGGCCGGGCTGGTCGCCCGCCACCTGCTCGATGCCAACCTCGCCGGGCATGACAGCCATGGCGTCGGCATGCTGCCGGCCTACATGGCCGGGGTCCGCGATGGCGAGCTCAAGCCGGGCGCGAACGCCGCCGTCGAGCAGGACCGCGGCCCGTTCCTGCTGATCGACGGCAACAAGGGGTTCGGCCAGGTGATCGCCCGGCAGGCGATGGAAATGGGCATCGCCCGCGCCCGGGAGCTGGGCGTTGCCGTCGTCGGCCTCAAGAACAGCTACCATATCGGCCGCGTCGGCGCCTGGGGCGAGATGTGCGCCGAAGCCGGCTTCATCTCGATCCACTACGTCAACGCCCACTCGCCCAATTCGCTGGTGGCGCCGTTCGGCGGGTCGGATTCGCGTTTCACCACCAATCCCTACTGCACCGCCCTGCCGGCGACGTCGGGCAACCCCCCCATCCTGCTCGACATGGCGACCAGCAAGGTCGCCATGGGCAAGGTCCGCGTCGCCTTCAACAAGGGCGTCGAGATGCCGCCGGAATCGCTGATCGATAGTGCGGGCAATCCGACCAACGATCCCACCGTGATGTTCGAGGAGCCCAAGGGCGCGCTGCGTTCGATGGGCCTGCACAAGGGTTATGGCCTGGCCGTGATCTGCGACATCCTTGCCGGCGCCTTCACCGGCGGCGGCACCTTCGGTCCCGACCGGGTGGCGCAGAGCCGGATCGTCAACAACATGCTGACGGTGATCATCGACCCCGACGCGTTCGGCCAGCGCGCCGCGTTCGAGGCGGAGATCGACAAGTTCACCGACTGGGTCAAGGCATCGCCGCCCGCGCCCGGCGTGGAGCAGGTCATGGTGCCGGGAGACCCGGAGCGCAAATCCAAGGCCGAGCGCCTGGCCGATGGCGTCCCGGTCGATGCGCGGACCTGGGAAGAGTTGCTGGAAACCGCCGACCTGGTCGGCCTGGGCCGCGATACGGCCCTGCGCATCGTCGGCAACTAGCCCGCCAGGCGGCCGTCACCGGCCGGCTGGGCACCCGGCAGCCCCGGCTCAGGCGCGTTGGCAGGGCGGGCTGGTCTTGCGGCTCTGTTGCAGCGCCAACCGGGTCTGTGCGTCGAACTGCGCGCGTTCGACGCTGGCCCGGTGCAGGCTCTTGGCGATCAGGAACAAGCGCGCCTCGGCCATGCCGCGCGCCAGCAGCAGATAGTCGAGACCGCCCACTCGCCAGGCATAGGCATTGTCAGGCGGCCCGGACAGCCGCCCCAAGGCGGCAGCGTCCGGCCCTTGTGTCCCGGTGCGGATCAGAAGGGTAAGCCGGCAACCGCGGGTGCCGCGATAGCCGATCGCCAGCAACGCCCTGCCGTCGGCATCGTGCAGCCGCTCGACCGCCCCGACCGTCAGCCGCGCCGCCGACAGATCGGCCGGCAGCACGTCGATCCGCAACGCGGCCTGCGAGGCAACCAGACGCAACGCCAGTTCCCGGCTCTCGGCCGGTGCAGCGGCGGCCAACCGGTCGTGTACCGCCCAGGCCCGCGTCAGCCGGTCACCGCCCGCCGGCACCAGCATCTGCACCAGCAGCCAACCGCTGGTGGCGATGATCGCCAGCAACACGACTCCGGCGACCGCCAGCAACGGCCGCGGCAGACGCCGTCCGTTGACCGGCGGATCCGGCATCCCGTTGCCGCCGTGGTCTTCGTCCGGGGCCAGGGCCTCGCCGGCGGCGTGCTTCAGCGCGGTCAGCACGGACACCTGGCGCGCGAGGTCGGGACGGTCGGCAATGGCGCGGGCAATGCGGGCGCGCTCGGCGGCAGAGAGTTCCCCGTCGACATAGGCATTGAGCGCCTGCCATTCCCGGTCGTCCGGCGTCGTCATCGGTCGTCTCCGCCGCTGGCCTTCAGCGGCCGTACATTGCTGGCGCCAAGCGCCTGCGCCAGCGCCCGCCGGGCGCGGCTGAGGCGACGCATGACCGTACCCGCAGGAACGCCGACGATATCCGCCGTTTCGGCATAGCTGAGACCGTTGAAATCGATCAGGGCGATGATCTCACGCTGCATGGCCGGCAGCCGGTCCAGCGCCAGGCGGACCGTAAGCACGCTGATGATCTGTTCGCTGTGGCGCCAGTCGACCGGTTGAGCAGGTCCTGCCACCGTTTCGCACGACGTCGCCCAACGGTCATGGCGGCGGTCATCGTCGACGAGCTGGTTGCGCAGGATGCGGAACAGCCAGGCCCGCACGTCCGGTTCGTCGCGCGGGACCCGGCGGGCCGCCAAAGCCTTGGCCATCACCTCCTGGACCAGGTCCTCCGCCCGTGCCCGGTCGCCGGTCAGGCCGATGGCATAGCCCAGCAACCGGTTGCGGTAGCCGGTGATCAACTGCTTTCGCTGCGTACCGAGAGCCAACTACGACCTCCCGTGGCGTTCGCTGGCGCGGGCGCTGGACAGGATACCAGGGTCGCGCCGCCGGCGTCATCCGACGCCGGCATCCCGATCTCAGCAGCGTTCGATTAAAAAACTGAACACCTCGCCGTCTTCGTGGCTGTCGACCAGGATGTGTCCGGTCTGCTCGCAGAACAGCCGCACGTCGCGCACCGCCTGCGGGTCGGTTGCCAGCATCCGCAGCCGCGCACCGGCCGGCAGCGCCTTCAGGGCCTTGCGGGCGCGCAGCACCGGCAGCGGACAGACCAGGCCCCGGACATCCAGCAGTTCCTCGTTCATGTCGTCGTCACGTCCCCCGGGGTCTCGTCTGCAATCGCCAGGAACACCAGCTGGGCCCGACCATAGCGCCGGCGGTCGCATTCCCAAAAGCCCGGCGCGACGGCGAAGTCCTCGCCGGCGGCGAGTTCCGCCACCGCCAGCGCCCGCGGCGTGAGCCAGCCACCGGCCGCCAACGCCGCCAGTGCCGGAGCGCTCAGACCGCTGTTGTAGGGTGCGTCCAGCAGCACCAGGTCGAAGGCCTCGGGCGCCGGCCCCGGTTGGGTGGCATCGCGATGCAGCACCACGGCGCGGCCCTGTTCGCCGAGGGTGCGGATGTTCTGCGCGATCAGGCCCGCGGCCGTCCGGTCCTGCTCCAGGAAGGTGACCCGCGCGGCGCCCCGCGACAGCGCCTCCAGCCCGAGCGCACCGCTGCCGGCGAAGGCGTCGAGCACGGCCGGCGCCTGCGGCAATCCGGCGGCGAACGCGGCGTGGTTCAGGATATTGAACAGCGCCTCGCGCGTGCGGTCGGTCGTCGGCCGGACGGCACGCCCGGATGGCGCCGCCAGCTTCCGGCCCCTATGTCGTCCGGCGACGATACGCACTGCGGCCCGCCCCTCATCCAACATCGACAAGACGTCGCTGCTGGGCGATATACGCGTCATTGCCCGCCGCGCAAAGCTCACCGACCAGGCGTTCGCGAGACGCCGGCACGCGCTGGCGACGATCCGCGCGAGACGAGTACCTCTGTTGTACGGCCATCTTCAAAGTGATTTCCTGTTCCATTCCTGCGTGTCATCCTGCCGGCAGCGGGCGTGCAACAGAAGCTTGGTTGAGTATGGGCGAAGACATGGCGGATGTTGCAAGTAGACGACGGCGGTGGTTCGTCAGTCCCCTAACCGCCCTGGTGGTTCTCATTGTCGCCGCAAACCTGTCCGGTTGCGGACCGACCGCCAACAGCCGGGCAGCCGCCGGCGGCGCACCTTTCGCCCAGGACCGGCAGACCGCGGTGCTGATCGCCGCCATGCGGGTCAATCTGTCCGGTGCGCTGGAAACCGATCTGCACAGCGAGAACCGGCACGGCATGAGCTGGGGTATCACCTGGTCGCCGTTCGATCCCGGTGCCGACGCCCGGCTGTTGAACGGGACGCCTGACGTTGACGTGCGCGTCGGCCTCGACGAACAAGACTCGCACTGCCGGCTGATCGACCTCTGGCAGTACTGCGTCTTCGAAGTGCAGGCAGGTCACTATGTGCTCGCCTCGACCGATTTCGCGCTCGAACGCTATGGCCGTGGCCAGTATCAGCGGCGCACGAAGTACATCTACAGCGCGGTGCGCACGAACCTTGGGGTCGAGCAAGGCGGCGGCGGCGTTTATCGCATTGCCGACAGCATCCCCGTCAGCCAGAGCGGCGCCCAGCGCTTCGAGATCGAGCCTGGCCGGACGTATTATCTGGGCGAATACGTGCTCAGCACCTTCGCCCAGCTCCACCTTCGGTTCACCGACCTGGATCGGGCCCGGGCGGCGCTCGCCGCGGTCCGCGGCAGCGACGCCAGGATCGAGCAGCCAGCCTTTCAGAAGCCCTACCGGTTGCAGTTGCGCACGGCGTTCTGCCCGCTGCAGACATGGATCGTGCCCAAATCCGGCTACGGCACAGACAACCCATGCGTGAAGGATTAGCCGGCGTCTTGCCCGAGTGGCGGTCAGGCAACACGACAAACGAACGCAGCGCGAACAGGAGGTTTATGGCCATGACTATCGGGGTCGCCATGCCAGAACCCGGCCGCCACCGACGCAGGCGGACGCCGGCGGTGACGGCTGTTGCCGCGCTCGCGGTCCTCGTTGCCGTCTCCGCGTGTGGGCCCGCGACGACGCGGCAGACCGTCGACACAGACAAGTCCTTCGGTGCCGACAGTCGCGACGCCATCGTCGTCGCCGGGGTACGTGTCGCCTTGTCGGACCGCGCCGCCAGGGATGTGCTGTCGACCAACAAACTGGGCTTGGGCTACGGCATCACCTGGTCGAAGTACGACCCGAGCACCGACCGCAGGACGAAGGATCGATCGCAGGACTTCATCGTCAGCCTCGGCCTGGATACCAAGGGCCAGCGAAGCTGCAAGCGCATCGACGAGTGGCAGTACTGCATCCATGACGTCGAGCCGGGGTTCTACGTCCTGGCATCGACCAGCGTCGCCCAGGAAAGCGCTGAGCAGCGCCAGGGCCGTTCACGCCGTCGCCTGTTCGTCGCCGAGCGTACCAGCCTCGGCGCTGGCAGGAGCGCCGGCGGCGTCGGACAAATCGCCGACAGCATCGCGGTGAGCCAGAGCGGTGCCCAGCGCTTCGAATTGAAGGCCGGCACCGTCTATCACCTGGGCGAATATACTCTCAGCCAGTATGCGCAGGTCCTGGGGCAACAGTTCAACGCGCTGCGGGCCAGCCAGCTATTGGCGGACTATCCCCGCATCTACGGCGCCGTCACCGAGCCGGTCTTCGAGCAACCCTATCGGCTGCAGTTGCGGACCGGGTTCTGCCCGCACCTGTATTTCGTCGAGCCGCAGGCGAAAGAGTTCACCACCGCGAACCCCTGCGCACCGTAGGCCGCCCCTCCAGCCCGAACCGGGCCGCTTCGGCGCCGAGCTGGTCGCGCAGCACCCGGCGCGGCACCGCCTGGGCGGCGCCGCGGGCGAGCTCGCCGAGCTGGAACGGGCCGTAGGCGGTGCGGATCAGCCGGGTGACCTGCAGGCCGAGATGCTCGAGGATGCGGCGTACCTCGCGGTTCTTGCCCTCGCGCAGGCTCATGGTCAGCCAGGCGTTGCCGCCCTTGCGGCTGTCGAGGCGGGCCTGGACCGGGCCGTAGCGCACGCCGCCGACGGTGACCCCCCCGGCCAGCGCCGCCAGCGCGGTCGCCTCCGGCGTGCCGTGCACACGCACCCGGTAGCGCCGGCTCCAGCCGGTCGACGGCAACTCCAGGTGACGGGCCAGCTCGCCGTCGTTGGTCAGCAGCAGCAGGCCCTCGGTATTCAGGTCGAGGCGGCCGACCGCCACCACCCGCGGCAGCTCCGAGGGCAGCTTCTCGAACACTGTCGGCCGGCCCTGTGGGTCGCGGTGGGTGGTGACCAGCCCGCGCGGCTTGTGATAGCGCCACAGGCGCGCCGGCTCCGCCGCCGGCAGAGGCTTGCCGTCGACGCGGATGCGGCTGTTCGCGGTCACCGTCACCGCCGGGCTGTCGAGGGTGCGGCCGTCGACCTCGACCCGGCCGGCCTCGATCCAGCGCTCGGCCTCGCGCCGCGAGCACAGGCCGGCGCGGGCCAGCCGCTTGGCGATGCGTTCGCCGGCACCGGCGGCCGGCTTGCGCCCGGCCGGCTTGCCCGTTCCCGGTTTGCGCCCGGCCGGCTTGCCCGTTTCCGGCTTGCGCCCGGCCGGCGCCCCGGCGCTGGCGCCCGGCGCACCGCCGCGGCGCCCTGGCTTGACCCTGTTGCGGCCCCTTTGCATGGTGCCAACATGCGCGTGCCGGCTGGGAAATCAACTGTCATGACGCTGGCCCTGGCGGAGGCCCGCAAGGCGGCGGCCGCCGGCGAAGTGCCGGTCGGCGCGGTCATCGTCGATGGCGACGGCGAGGTCCTGGCCCGGGCGCACAACCGCACCGAGGCCCTCAACGACCCCACGGCGCACGCCGAGATGCTGGCGATCCGGGCCGCCTGCGCCCGGCGCGGCGCCGCGCGGCTGCCGGATTGCGCCATCTACGTCACCCTGGAGCCCTGCCCGATGTGCGCCCAGGCGATCTCGTTCGCCCGCCTGCAACGGCTGCTCTGGGGCGCGGCCGACCCCAAAGGTGGCGGCGTGGAGCATGGGCCGCGGGTGTTCCACCAGCCCACCTGCCACCACCGGCCCGAGCTTTATCCGGGCATCGGCGAGCAGGAAGCGGCGGCGCTGTTGCGCGATTTCTTCCGGGCCCGGCGCTGACGGCCAGCGCGGCGATAGGAACCTCGCCCTCACCGGCAAAGCGGGCTAAAGTCCGGCCCACAGATCAAGCGACACCAGACGATCGCTGCCCGCACAGGAGGAGCCAGCCATGATTCCGGAGTTTTCGGACCGGTCCAAGGAACTGCAGGAGAAGCTGCTGAAGTTCATGGACGATTTCATCTATCCGAACGAAGGCCTGTTCAAGGAACAGCAGGCGGCGATGACGGACCGCTGGGCGGTGCCGCAGATCATGGAAGAGCTCAAGGGCCACGCCCGCGAACACAACCTGTGGAACCTGTTCCTGCCGGAATCGGCAGAAGTCGAGCCCATGAGCAACCTCGACTACGCCCCCTTGTGCGAGATCATGGGCCGTTCGCCGATCGCGCCGGAGGCGACCAACTGCGCCGCCCCGGACACCGGCAACATGGAGGTGCTGACCCGCTACGGCACGTCGGAGCAGAAGGACGAATGGCTGACGCCGCTGCTGAACGGCGAGATCCGCTCCGCCTTCGCCATGACCGAGCCGGCGGTCGCCTCCTCGGACGCTACCAACATCGAGTGCGACATCCGCCGCGACGGCGACGAGTACGTGATCAACGGCCGCAAGTGGTGGACCAGCGGCATCGGCGACCCGCGCTGCAAGATCATGATCCTGATGGGCAAGACCGACGCCAACAATCCCGACCGCTACCGCCAGCAGTCGATGATCCTGGTGCCGGTGGAGACACCTGGGGTGACGATCGAGCAGATGCTGCACGTGTTCGGCTACGACGATGCCCCGCACGGCCACGGCCAGGTGCTGTTCGACAACGTCCGCGTGCCGGCCGCCAACATGCTGCTGGGCGAAGGCCGCGGCTTCGAGATCGCCCAGGGCCGCCTCGGCCCGGGCCGCATCCATCACTGCATGCGGCAGATCGGCGTCGCCGAGCGGGCACTGGAGCTGATGTGCAAGCGGACCAAGGAGCGTGTCGCCTTCGGCCGCCCGGTGGCCGAGCAGACGGTGACGCTGGAGCGCATCGCCGAGGCCCGCATCGCGATCGACTCCGCCCGCCTGCTGGTGCTCAAGGCCGCGCACATGATGGACACCGTAGGCAACAAGGAAGCGCGCAAGGAAATCGCCATGATCAAGGTGGCGGTGCCGAACATGACCTGCAAGGTCGTCGACATGGCGATCCAGGCGCATGGCGGCGGAGGCGTCAGCCAGGTGTTCCCGCTGGCCAGCATGTACGCCCATTCGCGCACCCTGCGGCTTGCCGATGGCCCCGACGAGGTGCACCGCAACCAGATCGGCCGGCTCGAGCTGCGCCGCTGGAACTGACACCGGAGCAGAACGTCGCAACGGGCCGGACCGGTGTCCGGCCCGTTGTCTTTCTCGCAGCGCAGAACGGAGACACAGCCGATGTCGGTGAGTGATTTGTTTTCCGCCAGTTACGGCGAGGCTCGGGCCAAGTTCCTCGCCGCAGCGGACGCCGCCGGGGCGCGTGTCAGCAGCTATCCGCATCCCTTGAAGGGGCCGGACGGCGGCGACCTGGCCACCGATCTGGCCTGGCTTGGCCCGGCGGACGCGGCCAAGGTGCTGGTTCTCACCTCGGCCACCCACGGCGTCGAGGGCTTCTGCGGCTCGGGCTGCCAGATCGGCTTCCTGTGCGGTGGCCTGGCGGAACGCCTGCCGGCGAACACCGCCGCGCTGATGGTGCATGCCCACAACCCGCACGGCTTTGCCCACCTGCGCCGGGTGACCGAGGACAATATCGACCTGAACCGCAACTTCGTCGACTACGACGCGCCGCTGCCCGAGAACCCGGCCTATGACGAGGTCCACGCCTGGCTCTTGCCGGACGACTGGGACGGCCCGGCCCGCGCCGCCGCCGACGCCGCCATCGCCGGCTATATCGAGAAGAACGGGGCGTTCGCCTATCAGGCCGCCGTCAGCGCCGGCCAGTACCGCCACACGGACGGTCTGTTCTTCGGCGGCCAGGGTCCAGGCTGGTCGCACCGGACCATCGAACGGCTGGCGCAGGAAACGCTGGCCGGCCGCGCTCATGTCGGCGTGATCGACTTCCATACCGGCCTGGGGCCGCGCGGACATGGCGAACTGATCGCCCTGGGCCGGCCCGGCGACCCGCTCTACGACGATGCCAAGGCCTGGTACGGCGACGAGGCGAAGTCGCCGGAGATGGGCGATTCCGCTTCGGCCGAGGTCAGCGGCTCGGTCGAGCTGGGCTATGTCCGGGCCCTGCCCGAGGCCCGGGTCAACTTCGTCGCCCTGGAATACGGCACCCTGCCGCCCGAGCAGGTGCTGAATGCGCTGCGGGGCGACAACTGGCTGTACCTGCGCGGACAGGTCGACTCCGAGCTCGGGCGGCGCATCAAGCAGGACGTCCGAGACGCCTTCTATGGCGACGACGATGCCTGGAAACAGATGGTCTGGGACCGGGCCGACGAGATCGTCGGCAAGGCCCTGGCCGGCCTGGAGGCTGCCTGACGCCCGACCTGCAGCTGCCGCGTTGCGCCACCTGCGGCGACAGGGCAAGCTTGCTCCCATGAGGGGCGGCCGACCCTACGGGGAGGCGGCGGCCCGGACAGGGAGGGACCAAGGACATGCGACGTTTCCTGGCAACCGCCGGCCTGGCGGCGGTGATCGCCGTCGCCGGCGCCAGTGCGCAGGCACAGCAATTCGTGCGGATCGTTTCCGGGCCGGCCGGCGGCAGCTGGTACCCGCTCGGTGCGGCGATCTCGGAGATCGTCAACAAAAACGTCGACGGCGTGGCCGCCTCGAACGGACCCGGCGGCGGCGTTGGCAATATCAAGGACGTGTCCAAGGGCAACGCCGAGATTGGCTGGAGCTACGGCCACACCGCCTACAACGGCATGAACGGCAAGGGTGCCTTCAACGGCAAGGCCTATCCGAACGTGCGCTATCTGGCGACGCTGTATCCGGCCGGGCTGCAGACGGCGGTGCCGGCCAAGTCCGGTATCAAGTCCTACGCCGACCTGAAGGACAAGAACCTCAGCCCTGGCAAGGCCCAGTGGTCGGGTTTCGCGGCCTTCAAGATGGTCGCCGGCTACTACGGGTTTTCCATCGACGACGTGAAGCAGAACGGCGGCACGGTGCATCACGTGTCCTATTCGGATTCCGTGGCGTTGATGAAGGACGGCCATATCGACGCCTTCACCGGCCTGACCAGCGTGCCGCAGGCCTCGTTCCTCGACCTGGAGTTCTCCCCCGGCATCCGCCTGCTGGGCATGGATACCTCGGTGCTGGACAAGATCCTGGCCGAGAACCCGGGCTATATCCGGATGCAGGTGACCCAGAACGACTACAAGAGCCTGGCCCAGCCGATCGACACCCTGGGCGCCGTCACGGTGCTCGTCGCCAACAAGGACCTGCCCGACGACATCGCCTACGCCGTAACCAAGGCGCTGTGGGACAACCACGGCGAACTGGTGAAGGTGAAGAAGGTCTGGAACAGCGTGAAGCTCGAGAACGGCCTGCTCGGCGCCGCGATCGATATCCATCCGGGCGCCAAGCGCTTCTACGACGAGAAGGGCGTCGCCGTAAAGTAAGCGGCGCTTCTCTCGACGATCGTCACCCCGGGCTCGGCGTAGCCCGGGGGGCATCCTTCGAGACGGGGCGGAGCTCGTCCTCGGGCGGGCAAAGCCCGACCCGTGGGGCCCTCCTCAGGATGAGGAACGGACCGAACCCCGACCTCATCCTGAGGAGGCCGCGCAGCGGCCGTCTCGAAGGATGGCTTGCCGGAGCAAGACCGGCAGAAACGGTTCTTCGGCCGCGCAGCAGGCGCATGCAGGACCCATGAGCGAACAGTCTCAACCCCAGCGCCTGGAGTATCACGAGGTCCGCGAGCCGTCGCTTGTCGAGCGCGTGCTGGCCGACCGCCGGGTCGGCATGGCCCAGGGTATCGCCCTGGTCTGCCTCGTCCTCTCGATCGCCCTGGCGCTGTTCCACTTCTACGTCGCCGCGTTCGGCACGCCGGAGACCCGGTCGTTCCGCTCCACCCACCTGACGGTGATGCTGGTGCTGGCGATCCTGCTGAACCCGATCGGTCGCGCGTCTTACCGCGACCCGCTGCTGATCCCGGGTGACGCCGGCAACGCCCGCCGCCTTGCCGGCTTCCTTTACGACCTGGTGCTCGTGGCGGTGGCGATCGGCATTCAGATCTACACCCTGTGGGATGTGGAGGAATTCATGATGCGCGAGGGCGAGCTGACCCGGACCGACGTCTACGTCGGCGCGGCGATGCTGGCCCTGGTGATGGAGGTCACCCGCCGCGCGGTCGGCCTGCCGATGGTCCTGGTCACCCTGTTCTTCCTGGTGCATTCCCTGTACGCGCACAAGTTTCCGGGCTTCTTCTTCGGTCCGCCGACCTCGCCGGAGAAGTACGTCGACCTGCTGTTCATGCGTTCGGAAGGCATCTTCGGCATTCCGCTGCTCGTCGCCTCGACCTACATCGTGCTGTTCATCATGTTCGGCGCGGTGCTGATCCGCTCCGGCGCCGGCCGCTTCTTCATCGACCTGGCGATCGCCCTGACCGGTCATCGCATCGGCGGCCCGGCCAAGGCCTCCGTCGTCGCCAGCGCTTTCCTCGGCACCGTGTCCGGCTCGGCCGTCGCCAACGTGGTGACCACCGGCTCGTTCACCATCCCGCTGATGAAACGGCTGGGCTACCGCCCCAAGTTCGCCGGCGCGGTCGAGGCCTGCGCCTCGTCGGGCGGGCAGATCACCCCGCCGATCATGGGCGCGGCCGCCTTCATCATCGCCGAGTTCCTGCACGTCAGCTATCTCTGGGTCGTGGTGGCAGCGATCCTGCCCACGCTGCTGTACTTCGCCACCGTCTATTTCATGGTCGACCTGGAGGCGGCCAAGCACAACATCCGCTCGATCCCGCGCGAACAGCTGCCGCAGCTCCGCCAGGTGCTGAAGGAAGGCTGGCACCTGCTGTTCGCCCTGGTGGTCCTGGTCGGCCTGCTGGCCTACGGCTACACCGCCATGCTGTCGGCCTTCTGGTCGACCCTGACGCTGATCGCGCTGAGCTTCGTCAACAGCCACACCCGGATGAGCGGCGTAGATCTGCTGGCCGCACTGGAGAGCGGGGTGCGCGCGGCGATGCCGGTCACCGTGGCCTGCGCCTGCGCCGGCATCATCATCGGCTCGGTGTTCGTCTCCGGCCTGGGGCTGAAGTTCACCAACTCGGTGATCGACCTGTCGGGCGGCAACCTGTTCACCCTGCTGGTGCTGACCGGGCTGGCCGCGATCGTCCTGGGCATGGGCATGACCACCACCGCGGTCTACATCACCGTCGCCGCCCTGATCGTACCCTCGCTGGTGGAGATCGGCGTCTCGCCGATGGCGGCGCACCTGTTCGCCTTCTACTTCGGCGTGGTCTCCTCGATCACCCCGCCGGTGGCTCTGGCCTCGTTCGCCGCGGCGGCGATCGCCCGGGCCCCGGCCATGGGCACGGCGGTGGAATCCGCCCGCATCGGCATCGCCAAGTACATCGTCCCCTTCATCTTCGTCTACAACCCGGCGCTGCTGTTCGAAGGCCCGCTGTGGCTCACGGCCTACACCTTCGCCGCCGCGATCGCCGGGCTGTGGGGGCTGTCGGCGGCGCTCGAGGGCTGGTGCAACGGGGCGCTGCGCCCGCCGCAGCGGGTCCTCGTGACGGTGTTCTCGGTCGCCCTGCTGGTGCCGGCGACGGTGACGATCTTCGGTGTCCTGCCCGGCCATGCCGCCGTCATCTTCGGCGCCATCGGCCTCGCCGCCTTCGCGGCGGTGCGTTACCGGCGCCGAGCGGAGCCGGCGACATGAGCGGCTGGCGCGCGATCTTCATCGGCCCCCTGCGCTACTGGCTGATGTGGCCGGTCATCGTCGCCGTGCTCTATGCCTGCGGGCGCCAGGTTCTGCACGTGCGCGACTTCGTCTCGTTCATCTTTGTCGTGCTGGTGCTGGCGGCGGCGGTGGTCGTCTTCGTGGTGATGAGCTACCGCCCCGGCGAGCGGGTTACCCGCGAGCCGTTCCCCGAGGACGGCGACTGACCGCGCCTTACGGCGCCGTCGCCGCGAAGCTCGGCCGTTCGGCGACGCGGTAGAAGTAGTCCTTCACCGCCGTGCTGTCCTCGAACTGAGCCTCGCCTTCCGGGAACCGCTGCAGCGCCGCCAGCATCGGCACCAGGAAGCAATCGGCCATGGAGAAGTCCGGGCCGGCGAGATGGCCGTCGCCGACCGCATTGGCCAGCTTCTCGAACAGCCGCGGGAAGCGCTTGACCGCCTGGTCGATCTCGGTGCGCACGACGTTGCCGTCGGCGTCCTTGTTGAAGATGTACTGGACCACGTAGCGGCGCATGATCAGCTGGTCGACGGCGCTCGCGACCAGCGACATCCACTGGTTCACCGGGGCGGCGGCGCGCGGCTCGGTCGGGATCAGCGCGGGCCCGTCGAAAGCGGTGTCGATGTAGCGGGCGATTGCCTGGCTCTCGGCCAGCGCCAGGCCATCGTGACGCATCACCGGCACCAGGCCGAACGGATGGATCGACTTCACCGGCGCGGAATGCGGCGGCTCGGGCACAAGCTCGTAGTCCACGCCCTTCTCTTGCGCCGCCATGCGCACGGTGCGCACGAAGTTCGACTGCGGAATGCCGATGATTTCCAGCGCCATGGTCTCCTCCCGTTCCGGCGTCGCGGGCCGGCGTCGTTGCGGCGGCCGGGACGGAGTTTGCACCGCCGGTCGCGGATCGGCAAACTGCCGCGCGGGGTCGGACGAAACGAACGAACGAAGAGGAATCTCGCCACATGAAACTCTATGACTTCGCCCTGGCGCCGAACCCGCGCCGGGTTCGCATGTTCCTGGCCGAGAAGGGCGTCGAGGTGCCCATGGAGCAGGTCAATATCCGCGAGCGCGCGCAGTTCACCGACGAATTCGAGGCCATCAATCCTTCGCGCACGGTGCCGGTACTGGAACTGGACGACGGCACCTGCATCGCCGAGACGGTGGCGATCTGCCGCTATATCGAGGAGACCCATCCCGAGCCGGCGTTGATGGGGCGGGACGCGAAGGATCGCGCCGTGGTCGAGATGTGGAACCGGCGTTGCGAATTCGAAGGCGTCGCCGCGGTCGGCGAGATCGCCCGCAACTCCGCGCCGATGTTCGAGGACCGCGGCCTGCCCGGCGTCTCCGGCGGGGTACCGCAGATCCCGGCGCTGGTCGACCGCGGCAAGGCCAGCCTCGGCCGATTTGTGGAGCGCCTCGACAAGCGCCTGGGCGAAAGCCGCTACATCGCCGGCGACAGCTTCACGATCGCCGACATCACCGCCTTCATCGCCCTGAACATGGCCGAGCGGTTCGAGTTGGCGATCCCCGACAGCTGCGCAAACGTCGCCCGCTGGTACGCGGAGGTGAGCGAGCGGCCCAGCACCCAGGCGTGAGCCACCGCCGTGGCCGAACTGAAGACGCGGCCGACGAGCGCCAGCGTCAAGAGGTTCATCGACGCCATCGCCGACGACGGGCGACGGGCCGACTGCCGTGCGCTCAACCGGATGATGCGCCGGGCGACCGGCGTCCGGGCGAAGATGTGGGGCGACAGCATTGTCGGCTTCGGCAGCTACCACTACCGCTACGCCAGCGGCCGCGAGGGCAACTGGTTCATCGTCGGCTTCGCGCCGCGCAAGCAGGCCCTGACGATCTACATCATGCCGGGCTACGGTGCCTACGATCACCTGATGGACGGCCTCGGCCGGTACCGCACCGGCAAGTCCTGCCTTTACCTCAAACGCCTCGAGGACGTCGACCAGGACCGCTTGGAGCGACTGATCGCCCAGGCCTGGACCGACATGACGGCCAAGTACGGCGCCTAGAGCATCATCGGTTCGCTTGGAATCGCCAAGGCGATCCAAGCGAGCCGATAAAGATGCTCTATCTCTTTGAAGAATAGAGCAATTTCTCCTGTTCAGACTGAACCGAATTGGTTCAATCTAAACAGGAATTGCTCTAGGGCGGGGTCGCCTGCACCCGATCATCTGCCGATCCATGCTAAGCTGGCGGCATGACACAGACCCCGACCTGGGACGGCCTGCGCCAGGCGCTGGAACGCCAGCGGCAGGCCCTGACGGCGGAAATCGGGGGTTATCCGCCGCCGATCCCGGCCTGCGATGCCCAGTTCAACCACCTGCTGGAACAGCGCCGGCTGGTCTCGGCCGAGCTGAAACGGCTGGCCCGGGCGAGCGGTGACGGCATGGCCGTCGCCGAGTTCCTGGCCACGGCGCCGGGCGATGCGGGCGATCTCTACGCCCGGATGTAGCTCTTCAGCACATCGTCGATGATCCGCTCCAGGCCCTGCACGGTGTTGCAGGTCTTGGCGACATGGCAGAACTGGCGGTAGCGGTGCATCTCGCTGTCGCCCTGGCCCCAGAAGCTCTCCGGCTCCGGGTTCAGCCAGATCACCGCCTTGGAGCGGTCGTGCAGCCGGCGCATCAGGTCGATGCGCGGATCGGTGTTGTTGGAGCGGCCGTCGCCGAGCACGATCACCGTGGTATGGCGGCCGATGGCATCGGCGAACTCCTCGTCCAGGTCGGCCAGCGCCCGGCCATAGTCCGTCGGCCGGAAGCCGATCCGGCGCAGCACCTCGGGGATGGCCGTCTCCACGTCCTCGTCCTCGAGGATCCCGGAGACCTCGATCAGCCGGTCGGAAAAGGCGAAGGCGCGCAGCTCGGCGATCACCTCGTTCAGGCTGTAGAGAAACAGCAGCAGGAAGCGGGCCGCCGCCGCGACAGAGCGGGAGACGTCGCACACCGCGACGATCTCCGGCCGGTCGATGTGTACTTGCTTCCAGACGGTCTCGAACGGAATGCCCTCGTGCGCCATCGACCGGCGCAGCGTGCGCCGCACGTCCAGCCGGCCGCGCTTGGCGTGCTTCATGCGCCGGCTGTAGCGGGTCGCCAGGCGCCGGGCCATGCGCCGCACCAGCGCGTGCATGCGGGCGAAGTCGCGGCTCTCCAGGGCCGACAGCCGGGTCTCGACGAGGAATTCCTCGCGCAGGCGCTCGCCGTTGGCCCGGGCGTAGAGCTCGTACTGGCGTTCGACATACTGCCGCGTCTGGTCCAGCAACAGGCTGCGGCCCTGTTCCAGGCGCTGACCGAGGGCGGCGTCGCCGGCCTCGTTGGAGCGGTTCAGCGAGGCGATCAGCTGCTCCAGCTCACGCAGACCCATCTGATCGGCGATGCGCCGGGCGAAGTAGCCGCGCTGGCTGAAGAACTGGATCTGCGTCGCCCCGGCCTGGTTGGCCGCGCTCTCCATCGCCTGGGCCATGCCTTCGCCGTCGCCGGCCAGCAGCAGCTGCGCCAGCGGTTGCTCGGCAACCTCATCGCCAGACACCTCGGGCGTATCACCGCTGTCCTGTTGCTCGCTGTCGCGGAACTCCTGGCGCTGGAAGAAGCGCTCGAAGCAGTCGTCGAAGCGGCCGACCTCGTCCGGCGTCTTGGCCAGGGTGACGCACAGAGAGTCCTTCAGGAGCTGGCGGTCGCCGTAGCCGACCGCGGCGACGGTGCGATGGGCATCGATCGCCTCGGCCGGCGACACCCGCACCTCGGCCGCCCGCAGGGCCCGCAGGAAGTTTTCCAGCGGTTCCTGCATGGGGAGCTAAGCCGACAGCAGGCGGGTCTGAGACCCGCCCCTACGGACCGCAGCGCAAGCTGTAGGGGCGGGTTCTCTAATCGCGGATTGTTGGTCAAGCTCTCCGTTGTGTCCTGTCGGGGTCAGGGTTCTCTCCGCGGTCGGCGCATGGCCGCCGCATGATGGCATCGGAAGCTTGGGCGGA
>Ga0056121_1000128_pt1 | contig 35223 bp, 28 predicted proteins | sample WorMetHEROISLAND_FD_83872 | JGI IMG/M metagenome (GOLD analysis project Ga0056121, IMG submission 83872) | Marine gutless worms symbiont microbial communities from Max Planck institute for Marine Microbiology, Germany - Olavius sp. 1 HERON ISLAND ...
CGGCAACCGGTTGCCGCCCGGTGAAATCGGGGAGATCATCGCCTGCTCATCTTTTCTCATGCCGGAGTATTACAAACTGCCGGACAAGACTGCTGAAGCCATCTGGCGGGACGAACAGGGTAAAACCTTTCTGAAAACCGGGGATATGGGCAAACTTGACGAAGACGGCTTTTTATATATCCTGGATCGCAAAAAAGACATGATCATATCCGGCGGAATCAATATTTTCGCCAGCGATATCGAAGAGGTCCTGGCCAAACACCCGGCGGTGCAAGCCAATACGGTGATAGGTGTGCCCCACAAGAAATGGGGCGAGACGCCGGTAGCCCTGGTGCTGCTCTATCCAGGCGTGACCGCTACCAGTGAAGATATCTTAGAATGGCTCAACTCCCGGGTTGCCAAGTTCCAGCGGGTTTCCCAGGTCATTATCCGGGATGCGTTTCCCCGCAATGCCATGGGGAAAATTTTGAAAAAGGAATTAAGGGATGAGTACTCCCAAATGTCACTTTAATGTTGACCCGATCAGCGAGCGCATTCCCTGCAGCTTTTTGCAGGGTTGCGAGCGAATCAAAAATAGAAAAATTCCATACGGGGGACGCTTCCCGGCAGCTTGTTGGAGCTCAGCGGAAATCCCGCTGGTCGGGGCTGCAGGGAGCGTTCAATAAGGAGAAGATACATGCTTGAGATCAAGGATGCAGTAGCAGTCATTACCGGCGGCGCCAGTGGACTCGGCCTGGCGATAGCGCAATACTGGGTCGTACAAGGCGGCAAGGTTGTTCTGGGTGATGTGGCTGAAGCCGCCTTAGAAGAAGCCCAGGCGAAACTTCCGGGCGACGTGGCCACGGTCGTTTGCGATGTAACCAAAGAAGATGACTGTACCCGCTTGGCCGAGACAGCCATTGCTGAATTCGGGAAAATCAATCTGGTAGCCCCCTTTGCCGGGATCATCATGGATGGACTGCTGCTGTCCACAGACAGAGAAACCGGCCAGGTGAAAAAGAAAATGAGCCTGGAGCAGTTCCAGAAGGTCGTCGACATCAATCTGACGGGTGTATTTTTGACCGTGCGGGAAACTGTCGAGCAGATGATCAACCATGACTGCCGGGGCCTGGTGTGCTTGGTTTCATCGACCGGATCTTTAGGCACGGCCGGCCAGATCAATTACTCTTCCACCAAAGCGGCCATGTCGGTCATGCCCAAGGTCTTGACCGCGGAATTCTTCCGGCGCGGATTCGCCGACCGGATCCGCTGTGTGGCCATTGCTCCCGGTTATTGCGCCACCCCGATTCTGGAGAATATGAACCAGGACGCCCTGGATAAAATTCTCAAGGATGTGCCCATCAGGCGCTTGATCGATCCCCAGGAGCTCGCATCCCTGGCGGGTGAACTCTATCGCAACGAAGCCCTGGCCGGGGATGTTTACTATATTCATGGAGGACTGCGATTAGGCTCCCGCGGTTAGGCCAGGACCACAGGTGAGATATGGGGTGAATAAGAATATGCCGGTTTTTTGGCCGCCATTTGGTTACTACATAATGATAGAACGCGGTTTTCTAATACACTCCAGTTATCCATTGGCGCGGTTTAATCGCCCCCAGAACATACTGAGATCCAGATATTTCCAACCACAGGGGTCGTAGACTGATTGGTTTTATCGCAATCGCTATCGGGATCGAAATCTAAATCGGTAGTTGTGGTTGTCACCCCAGTGGCATTTGACAGACTGGGAAAAAAAGACACAAACCCCGAAAACCCGATCCCGATCCCGATTTCGATTTTGATTTCGAATTACGGCTCTTTTTTTGTCCAAATGCCTTAGCTGGAACTTTGTAGAGAACTGAAAAATAGAAAAGAAGAGGTGAGCGATGAGTAAAGTAAGTATAATTGGCGCATATAATACCAAGTTCGGCGCGTTTGTGGAAAAGAACCGGGAGACCCGGGAAATAAAGGACACCAAGTCCTATTATGAGCTTTTGATAGAGGCCGGGCAGGGTGCGTTGGAAGACGCCGGCCTGCAGCCCGAAGAGATTGACGGCATCTGGGTGGGTTCCTGCTCGCCGTCCATGTTCCTGAATCAGGAGCACGTCGGTCCTCTGGGAGTGGAAGTGGCCCCGGAAGCCTTCCGCTTTCTGCCCACAACCCGCACCGAAGGCGCTTGCGCTTCATCCTCGGTGGCCCTGTACAACGCCGTCTTCGGAATCGAGTCCGGCCGGTTCAAACGGCTCCTGGTGGTCGGCGTAGAGAAGATGAATCTGCTCAACACCGGCGAGATGACCCATGTTCTGGCCTGCTCCTCCCATTGGCCCACCGAGGGCGCCAAGGGCATGACCTTTCCCGGGCTGTTCGCCGAATACGCCAAGGGCTACCAGGCCCACTACAAATTCTCAGATGAAGAGCTCCAGCGCATGCTGGCCGCGGTGGCGGCCCTCTGTTACCGCAACGGCATCCAGAATCCCCTGGCCCATTTCGGCCCGGGGAGTCCGCCGGAAAAAATGGGGCTGGTCACGGCGGATGCCATCATGGGCCTGCCGGAAGCGGGCAAGGGGGGCAACCCGATGATTGCGCCCCCCCTGCGCCTGCATGACTGCTCTTTGGTGACCGACGGGGCGGCGGCTCTGGTATTGTCTGCTTCCGATGAGGTGCGTGGCAGAGATCGGGTCGTAGAGATTGCCGGCATCGGCATGACCACCGAACGACTGCCCATCGACGTGCGTCCGAACATGCATGAACTGGTGGCCGGTAAAAAGGCGGTGGCCCAGTCCTTTGCCGAGGCCGGGATTACCATTGAAGATGTAGACTTCGCCGAGGTGCACGACTGTTTTACGATCAACCAGGTTTTAAGTGTCGAAGCCCTTGGACTTTCTGAAGATGGCCGCGGTGGGCATGATTTTGTAGACGGGCGCTACACCTCTGAAGATAAGTGTCCAATCAACCTATCGGGCGGTTTGAAATCAAAAGGCCATCCGGTCGGCGCGACCGGCGCTTCCATGCACGCTTTGGCTTACAAGCAGCTGGTCGGTGAGCCCATCGGCGTAGCACCGGCAAAAGGCACGCCGGAGATCGGTGTTGTCTTCAATGTGGGGGGCAGCGCGGTAACCAATTGTCTGACGACTTTGCGCCGACTCCAATAATTGACCCGGCTCCAGTCGCTGGCTTTTTATTTTTCCAGTATAGAAATCAATAGAGCCCATCTAAAAAAGTAGATATTGGTTCAAAATCAAGGCGGCAGCGAATATCAAACCGGAGGAATACTGCAGTATTTTGAGGATTTGATATGAGCTCCCAACGCCGAGTTTGAGCCAAAAGATCTTTTTGAGATGGGGTCTGGATTACTTCGCGCGTGCCTCGAGAATCTCAGCTTCCGCGCGCCAGATCTCCGACCCTTTGAATTCCATGAGCTCATGGTAAATCGGAAAAGGGTAGCGGGGATCATCGGCGACTTTCCCGAAGTAGGCCGAGCAGCTTAGCTGGTTATCAACTTTACGGAAGAAAAAGCGCCCGCGGGTTGTATCGATGGTCATTCCGTGCAGGGCATCTTTGACCGCGGCGGTATCCAGTTTGCCGGCCTTGTCGACGCCCTGTTTCAAGGCATAGACCGCATCGTAGAGCAGTACAGCCCAGTCACTGGGATAGCGATCGAATTTGGCCCGGTACGCATCAGCAAAAGCGGCCATGCGGGGGTTGTCCATGTGCGCAAAGAATGGCGCCCGGCAGCGCCCATAGATGCCGCGGCGAATACTGCGCGCTTGCGTGGCCAGTTCGGTCACGCTGACCAGCCCCCCCGGGTAAGCCACTTCCTTGAACAGCCGATAGTCCCGGCAATCCCGCATCCAGAAAGCATTGTCCGCGCCGGCGATGGAGCCGAGTACAAAGTCCGGCTTCTGGGCCATGATATCGACAATAAACGAATTGAATCGTGTTTGCCCCAGGCGCGGCCAGTATGTCTCCGTCAGCGTAATGCCCGGTGCGATCGACCGGAACTGGTCGACCTGGACCTCCTGGCTGGAGCGGCCCCAGGCATAGTCAGAGGCAATGGTTACATAGCGGGCCCAGCCCTTTTCCCGGGCCAGAGCCGCGATGCCGGTCACCACCGCTTTGGACATCATGTAGGTGTTGGGTACCACGGAATAGGTATAGGGACTTGGATCGAGCCGGGTGATGTTCTCCGAGTTGCTGATCGGGGCGATGTGGAGGACTCGGGCGCTGCGGCAGATCGGCTTGATCGCCAGGGCGCAGGCGCTGGAGTAGGTGCCGATAATGCACTGGACCCCATGTTTATCGATCAAGGCCCGGGAAACTTTTTGGGCTGTAGCGGGCCGGGTTTGGGTATCCCTGATAAACAACTCGATGGGGTGCTTGCCCAGCAACCCGCCCTGGGCGTTGATTTCATTGACGGCGATTTCCAGCCCCTCGGCGGCTTCCTTGCAATAGGGGGCGCCGGTGCCGGTAAGCCCCAAGGCCACGCCTAAAGGATAAGGTGCTGCTGCAAAGGTGTTCCCTGCATAAAGGAATACCAAGAGCGCAAGCAGCCACCCGAAGATACATGTAGTCCTTGAACGTTTCGTCTGCATGGCGGGTCCTCCCGATACCTTCCCATAAAGAGCGAAGGTGAAAACCCGAACCGTCCGGTTCAACGACCGAATCCCACGGACCGTCACCCACCGCTGGCGGGTGACGGCTGAATTGTTTTAACCGTAGGCAACGGCTGGTAGCCAGATGACCAGTTGCGGCCAAATCGCAACAATCAGCAGGCCGATCAGCTGCAGGATGATGAAGGGGATGACACCTTTGTAGATGTCTACCAGTTCCACTTCCGGAGGACAGATGCCTTTCAGGTAGAATAGGGCAAAACCGACTGGTGGAGTGAGAAAGGAGGTCTGGAGACTGACGGCAATCAGGACCACGAACCAGACCAATTCGGGATTGTCAATAACACCGTACCCGTTGATCTGAAACCCGAGGTTCGACACAACCGGTGCGATCAAGGGCAGCACGATCAGGGTAATCTCGATCCAGTCCAGAAAGAAGCCGAGCAGGAAAATGGCACCCAGGATCACGGCCATGATGCCATAGGGGCCCAAAGGAATACCGGTCAGGACTCTTTCGATAAACTCGTCTCCGCCCAGGCTGCGTAAAACCAGGGCAAAACAGGTTGCTCCTAAAAATATCGCGAAAATATATGCGGTGGTGTTGAAACAGGCTTGGGCCACCTCTTTCAGAACTTTCCAATTCAGCCGCTTGTTCATGAGTGCCAGGATGGTTGCCCCCAGAGCACCGACGCCGCTGGCTTCGGTGGGGGTCGTAATGCCGGCAAAAATGGAGCCCAACACGGCGAAGATCAGGGCGGCCGGCGGCAGGATGTTTTTGAAAACGTCCCATACCATGAGCCATTCCAGAGGCTTGCGGTCTGGATCCAGCGGTGCGGCCGTCGGCCTGACCAGGGAAAAAACCAGGATATAGGTGATATATAACCCCCCGAGGATAACCCCGGGAATTACGGCACCCATGAACAGGTCGCCAACCGACAGGCCCAACTGGTCGGCCATGATCACCAGCATGATGCTGGGTGGAATGAGGATGCCGAGGGTTCCGGAACTGGCGATGGTTCCCAGCGCCAGGGTTTTGGAATATCCCTGTTTCATCATGGCCGGCAGGGACAGCAGGCCGAGCAGCACGACCGAAGCGCCGATGATACCGGTGGAGGCAGCCAGGATGATACCGATGGTCGTAACCGTAACCGCGAGGCCGCCGCGGACCTTGCCGAATAGATTCTGCATGGACTTCATCAGCTTTTCGGCAATCCCGGAACGGTCCAGCATTAATCCCATGAAAATAAACATGGGCAACGCCACCAACACCCAGTTATCCATAAATTTATAGACACGGTTCACCGACATACCGAGGGTAAGGTAATTCAGGCCGGTAGCCGTGTCCAAATAGATGTCGGCCAGGTAGCCCACCAGGGTAAATATACAGGCGACACCACCCAGCACCCAGGCAATCGGAAAGCCCGTGAACAGCAAGCCAATGAAGGTCAAGAACATGGCGATGACGAGATAATCATTGAATTCCACTGGCTAGGCCCTCCTCAATAGTGAAATGATTCTGACCAGGCGTGATATCGTCGCCACAAATAGAAGTGCGAAACTGACCGGTATCACACCCTTGATCGCCCATCGCCACGGCAGCCCCATGGGAGCGTCCGAATGTTCATTTACCCGCCAGGATTCGTAGACAAAATCCAGGCTCTGGTGAAAGATGATCACTATGAAGGGCAAGAGCAGGAAGATGATGCCGAACAGATCCCACCGTAATCTGGCCTTCGGTGAAAGCCGGGCATGAATGATATCCACCCGGATATGGGAATCCATCATCATCGCATAGGAAGCCCCGAACATGATGCCGACGGCGTAAAGGTGCCATTGGATCTCCTCCAGGACCACCAGGCCGCGTCCCAGCCCATAGCGGAGAAATACCTGCAGGATAATTACAAAAATCAAAATCACATTGGCCCACATGAGGAAATGGCCGATGCGCCGGATGAAGGTGTCCAGGCCGTCACAAAATTTGTGGGGAACCTGTTCCTGTGTTTCTTCAGCACTCATTCTTGATCTCCATAATGTTTAGGATAATTAAGTCCTATTGAGAAGCCTACTCAAAAACAGATTTTTCGTAAAATCGATTTTTGAGAGGGCTTCTAAAGTTGCGCACAGGGGGCGTTCATACGCACACCCCCTGTGCATTCAACAGGTGGCAGAGAATCCAGGATTTTCTGCCGGGGATGGACACTTACATGCTCGGTTTTTCACGCGGCAGAAAGCCCAGCGCTTCCCAATACTTGTAGTCTGCCCGGAAAGCCTGCAGATCGTCATAGGCCTCCTTGAACTGCGGGCTCTTGGCAGCCAGTTCTTCAGCCACTTCTTCCCAGGCGCCTTTGAAGGCAGCCAGCATTTCATCAGACCAGTACATATTTTTGACACCGCGTTTTGCGGCGTTCTCCCTGATGACGGCACCCTGGATAGCTTCCGTATGGGCCAGGGTATTCGTCAGGTTGGCCATGCAGGCCATTTTGATCAGGGCCCGCTGCTGGTCGGTCATGCCGCGCCAGACATCGCCGTTGATCATCAAGTCGAGGAACGTCGCCTGCTGATGCCAGCCCGGAAAGTAGTTGTATTTGACGACTTTGTAAAAGCCCAGGCGCTGATCGATAGCCGGCATGGAGAACTCCGATCCATCGAGGGCCCGTTTTTCCAGGGCCGGGAAGATTTCGCCGCCCGGCAGCAGGCTGACGGAGACGCCCAGTTTCTCCATGGCTTTGCCGCCCAGGCCGAAAAAGCGCATGCGCAGACCCTTGAGGTCATCCACCGAATTGATCGGTTTGGCGAACCAACCGGCGGTTTCCGGGGCCAGCACACAGGCGGGCATGGCCCAGACATCATAACCATTCTTTGTATAGTATTCCTGGTAGAGTTTCAAGCCGTTGCCGCGGAACATCCAGGCCAGAAATTCCGGGGCTTCCGGGCCGAAGGGGACCGCGGTGAAAAGGGAGATGCCGGGCATCTTGCCTTCCCAGTAACCGGCCGCGTAGTAGCCGGCGTTCACTTTCCCACCGGCGACGGCATCCAGGATTTCAAACGGGGCCACCAGCTTGCCCGGTTCATACACTTTCATCGTAACGCTGCCACCACTGGCTTCTTTAAGTGAATCCGCCAGCTCTACAATAGACGACCCCAAGCCCGGCAGGGCGGTGGAAAAACAAATGGGAACATCCAATTTTACCTTTTTGACCATGGGTTCTTTCGGGGCTTCTTTCTTGGCTTCCTCTTTTTTGGCGCAGCCTGCCATCAGGCCCGCTGCCAGGAAAAGTACCACCATCAGCATGGTCATAAACTTGAGCATCGATTTTTTCTTCATTTTTTCCTCCTCTATAATTGTTAACCTGCCAAGAGATGCTGCTGGACACGAGAACCGGTTCATTGCCATACATTCCTCCGCCGGCAGGCCTGCCTAGCAGGCCGCGTCTGCCGGGTTAAAAGGTTGGTCAATATGTCAGTACCATCCCGCCGTCGAAGAGCAAATCCCCCCCGACGAGGTATTTGGCGAAATGGGAAAATCCGAATATAAACAAGTTGGCCACGTCCACGGGCGCCATCATCTCTTTGATCCGTGAGCGGCCCATCATGACCTCCGATACAACTGCTTCCGGCGTCATGTTGCGTTGTTCCGCCTGAGCGGGTATCTGGTTCAGGGCCAGCGGGGTTTTGACGAACCCGGTGCTGATGGTGAAGGAGCGGATCTTGCCGTCGCCTTCGGCGGATATGGATTGGCTCAGGGCTTTCAGACCGAACTTGGTAATGTTGTAAACCGGTTTGTTGACCGTACAGATATGGGCGTGGGCGGAGGCCATGTTGCCGATGACCCCGTGCCAGTGTCCATTTTGCTTCATATAGGGGATGGTCAGTTTAGAGAGATAAAAGGGTGCCCGCAGCATAATCTTCTGCATCAGGTCATACTTTTCCATGGGAAAATTTTCAACGGCATCGATGTGCTGGAGACCGGCGATGTTGGCCAGATAGCGGATTTGACCGAGCTTGGCAGCCTCCTTGACCGCGTTTTCAATGGCATCGTCATCAGTCAGGTCGGTTTCGATAAAGATCATCTGGCCGCCCATGTCCCGGGCCATTTTCTGAGTGGCCTGTCCTTCTTCGGGGTTCACATCCAGGCCCACGGTCATCAGGTTGTTGGCAGCTGCCGCAATGGCGGTTGCCCGGCCGATCCCCGTTCCACAGCCGCTCACCAGGCAGACATTGTCCGGGGTGAAATCCCCGTCATCAACTTTCAGGATTTCTTCAGCGTGGATTTCCGGCTCTCTAATATCCATCAACCGCCTCCAGGGGTTTCAATCAATTTGGTCCCAATGGTTGTTTGCTTGATTGGCATGAATCCGATTCAATAAATGATAGCAATTATGGGGCCAAGGCGTCCGTTATCTGGTCCCATCCTGCCACAGGCGGCAAAAATCGCGGAATGATAACGGATTAGTTTTTGCATTGTAGATTTTTAAAGCCGGAATGCATGTTTTTTTTCGACATTTCACATCGAATAATGTATCAATAAATATACATGTTGTTAATATGCTACAATGATCCTCAAAGAAGACAAGGATGTTCAGGCTGATTGGTAGTACCAATATTTATTGAATAACGTTTGGCTTGTCAAGGCAAAATTAAAGAATTGGTTTAAAATATATAACTATATGTATTTATATTAAAAAATTTAATACTTGTTTGTCGAGGGCCTTCATGTATGGGTTTTAATATAAGGTCATACCTTTACTATAATTGCCCCGGAAAACGGCCTGGTTTCGAATCCGACGATTACCGGAACCGGGGGAGGTGCACAAATGGTAAGTAACAACCCAGCCGACGAGCGAGAAGCCCTGCGGGCCGAATTAGAGATGTACGAACGCATTATCGACAGCATTCACAATGGCATCCTGGTTACCGACGCCGAGGGATACATTACGCATTTCAACAAGCCTTACGGTCAGTTCCTGGGACTCGATCCGGAGAGCCAGATCGGCAAGCACTGCACTGAGTCAGTCGAGAACAGCCGCATGCACGTTGTAGCCAAGACCGGCAAGGCTGAGATCAACTTGAGTCACAATATCAAAGGCCAGAACATGGTGGTCCAGCGGATACCGATCAAAAAAGACGGCAAGGTCATCGCCGTCTTCGGTCAGGTCATGTTCAAGGATATCAAGGACGTCACCAAACTGGCCAACCGGCTCTCGCTGTTGGAATCGAAACTTAAAATGTACGAGCAGGAGCTTATCAACCTGCGATCTACCCGGTATACCTTCGAAAGCATTATCGGCCGCAGCCGCTCCATTAGCGCTCTGAAAAAAGAAGCGCTCAAAGCTACCGCCAATCAATTCCCAGTGTTGATTACCGGCGAGAGTGGGACCGGCAAAGAGTTGTTCGCCCAGGCAATTCACCACGGCAGCCCGCGCAAGCTTTATCCTTTTGTACGCATTAATTGTGCGGCCATCCCCCGGGATTTGCTTGAATCAGAACTGTTCGGTTATGAAAAAGGGGCTTTTACCGGCGCACGTGCCAAGGGCAAACCCGGCAAATTTGAAGTCGCCCACAAAGGCACGATCTTTATGGACGAGATCGGAGACCTGCCCCTTGAAATGCAACCCAAGCTTTTGCGGGTCTTGGAAGAGAGGGAGTTTGAACGGATTGGCGGCAACAAAGTACTCCATTCTGATTTTCGCCTGATTGCCGCTACCAACCAGGACCTGGACACGCTGATGAAAAAACGGCGCTTTCGCAAGGACCTGTTTTACCGGTTGAACGTCATCTCACTGCACATCCCCCCCCTGCGGGAGCGGCCGGGAGATATCTTGCCGACTGCCCGCCACCTGCTCAGGGAAAAGGCCCAGGAGGGCATTTCCCAGGGTTTACAGATGGGGCCCGCAGCTGAGCAGGCCCTCGCGCAGTACGACTGGCCGGGGAATGTACGGGAATTGTCAAACGTGCTCGAAAGGGCCCTTTCCTCTGCCGAAGGAGACCGGATCCGGCGGCATGATTTTCCGTTCTTTTTACAGGAACAGGTGAAGCCCAAATCGGACTATAAAATCACCTTGCTGCGGGATGTTACGGCACGCGCCGAAACCAAGGCTATCCGTGAGGCCCTGATCGAAACTGATAACAACAAGGCGCAAGCGGCAAAACTGCTGGGTATCCATCGGACCCTGCTTTACAAGAAGATGAAGAAGTATGGGATTGCGCTCGGAGGCGAAGATTAGAAGCGGCTTCAAAGCCTCCCCTCGAGCTCAATCTCGGCGTTGGATGCTCGGTCCAATTCCTCAAAATACTACAGTATTCCTGCGGTTTGGCCCTCGCGTCCGCCTTGACCTTGAGCCCGATTGAAGACTTTGAAGCCGCTTCTTGTGTTTATTGTCTCAAATTTGATACATCTGCTCGAAGATGGTTTTTGGGTTTCAAGGTTCAGGAGGACTGTTTTTTCAAGGCTGCCTGGGCTTCGGCGCGGCTTTCGTAGATGTGGGGGGCCACATCGCGGCGGGCCAGGGCGTCGCCGATCTTCATGCGCAAAAAGGTACTGGTCGTATACCGGGTGACGCCCGAATAATAGTTGTCGACCAGGTCCTTGACCATGTCGGTATAGGCCTCCAGCACATCCGGGGCAATCGAAAAATTATCATAATTGACAATCGTATGGACCTTGCGGTTCAGGGGGGCCACTATGGCCACCACCTTTGCGTACACCTCCCGGACATCATCCAGGGTGCGGACGGCATAGCCTTCAAAATTCACGAAGAAGATGTTCTCGGCGGGATCGTAGCTGAGGCGTTCTTCCAGGGTTAACGTCAACAGATCTTCGCGCAGGCCCATCGGGTCTGACTGGAAAATGCGTGCGTCCATTTCGGGCAGGGGGTCGGCAATCGCGGGTGCGAACTGCATTTGATCCAGGATATCCCGTTGCAGGTCGATTCCCGGAGCAATTTCTATCAGCTGCATGCCGGCCGTAGTCAAGCGAAAGACACAGCGTTCGGTAACATATAGCACCGGCTGCCCGCGGTCGGCCGCATAGGGGCCACTGAAGGTGACCTGCTCGACCTGATCGATAAATTTAGCCGTCCGGCCTTCCGGATCGATGCGCAACTGGCCATTATCTATGGCGACCTTCAGGCCGCCGGTCGTGAACGTGCCCACAAACACAATCTTTTTCGCATTTTGACTGATGTTGATAAAACCGCCGGCTCCGGCCAGCTTGGGGCCGAACTTGCTGACATTCAAATTACCGGAGCGATCGGCCTGGGCCAGCCCCAGAAAGGCCATATCGAGTCCGCCCCCATCGTAGAAGTCGAATTGCGAGGGTTGATCGATGACCGCTTCGGTATTGGTGGCGGCGCCGAAGTTGAGTCCACCGGCCGGCAGCCCGCCGATGACGCCGGGTTCGGCCGTCAAGGTGATGTATTCGAGAATCTTTTCCTCATTCGCTATGCTGGCGATGCCTTCCGGCATGCCGATTCCCAGGTTGACCACACTGTTGGGCGCCAGTTCGAAGGCCGCGCGGCGGGCGATTATCTTGCGGGCATTCATCTCCATGGGCGCAATGGTCTGCATGGGGACCTTGATTTCACTGCTGAAGGCCGGGTTGTATTTTTCAGCAAAGGTCTGCCAGTGGTGCTGCGGTTCGGCGACGACGACACAGTCTACCATGATGCCGGGGATCTTGACCTGCCGGGCATTCAGGGTGCCTGGTTGGGCAATCCGCTCCACCTGTACGATCACGAACCCGTTTGAATTTTTAACGGCCGTGGCAATGGCCAGCGCTTCCAGGGTTAAGGCTTCCTTTTCAAAGGTGATGTTGCCGTCGGTATCAGCGGTGGTACCGCGCAGCAGGGCCACATGAATGGGAAACGTTTTGTAGGCCAGAAATTGTTGGCCATCGAATTCCACCAGCTCTACCAGATCCTCAGTCGTGCGGTCGTTGATTTTACCGCCGCCCTGGCGGGGGTCCACGAAGGTGCCCATGCCGACGGACGTAATGGTCCGCGGTTTATGGGCGGCGATGTCGCGGTACATATGTGAAATCACGCCCTGGGGCAGGTTGTAGGCCTCGATCTTATTATCCACAGCCAGTTTCTGCAGTTTGGGTACCAGGCCCCAGTGGCCGCCGACTACTTTTTTTACCAGGCCGGAATGCCCCAGGTGGTTCAAGCCTTTTTCACCGCCGTCACCCTGGCCGGCGGCGTAAACCAGGGTCAAGTCACGGGGACTGCCGGTTTCCAGATAATAGGCTTCCAGGGCGATGGCCAGCTCTTCCGGGAATCCGATTCCGACAAATCCACCGGTGGCCACGGTATCGCCATTGCGGATAATTCGAATGGCTTCCTCAGATGTAACGATTTTCCCCTTTTTGGCCTTTTCAGGGGTAAGGTCGGAAAGCATGGGATGCGACTTTGACGACGGGGGGGATGATTTTTGAACGGTCATGGTATTTCGCCTCCAGGTTAAGTCCAGGTGCGGCCGCTGGATGCGGCTGTCTGTTGGTTACCGAGAGAAAAAGCAATTTTGGTGCCATATTGCCAAGCAGACACCCCGGCGGCCAGGGGCTCGCTGCTGGGTCTCCACCCAAAAGTGCCCCGGGCCGGGTACGGGCCGCAGCGTCGACCGGTACATTAGTGAGAGGTTCATTTTTTAAAGTACACTTAAAAAGGTATTCCTTTACAAATAATTGGCTATTAAATATTGTAAATTTTTTTAATCCTTATAGGTAATGTCCGGACCGGGGACGATCTGCGGTCCAGACAAGGATATTATCTTTGAATCAGCCTGTATACAGGAAACCTTTAAAGGAGCAGTCCCATGGCAAAAAAGATGAAAACCATTGACGGAAACACAGCTGCAGCACATGTGGCCTACGCCATGAGTGATGTTGCGAACATCTATCCGATAACGCCGTCATCCCCGATCGGTGAGATTGCGGATGAATGGGCGGCGGATGGTCGGGAGAACATTTTCGGCCAGCAATTGCTGGTACGTCAGTTGCAGAGCGAGGCGGGGGCCGCTGCATCGGTCCACGGCGCCCTGGCCGCCGGTGCCCTGACCTCTTCGTTCACCGCGTCCCAGGGGCTGCTTTTGATGATCCCGAATATGTACAAGATGAGCGGGGAGCTGCTACCCGGAGTCCTGCACGTCACCGCTCGGGCCATTGCCGCGCATGCACTGAGCATCTTCGGCGACCACCAGGATGTAATGGCTGTCCGTCAAACCGGTTTCGGTCTGATTGCTTCCTCCTCGGTCCAGGAGGCCCAGGATCTGGCGTTGATCGCCCATCTGGCAGCCATTGAAGCCAGCGTACCGTTTCTCCACTTCATGGACGGTTTCCGCACCAGCCATGAAATCCAGAAGATCGAGATGATCGAGTATGCGGACATGGCCAAGCTGACCAACATGGATGCGGTTCGGGCCTTTCGTGAAAGGGGCACCAATCCGGAACGCCCCGAACTGCGCGGTACCGCCCAGAACCCGGACATCTATTTTCAGGGTCGGGAAGCAGCCAACCCCTTTTACCTGAAAACGCCCGGGATCGTCGCCGAGTACATGCAGAAACTGGGCGACCTGACCGGCCGGTACTACAAACCTTTTGATTATGTGGGGGCCGCCGATGCTGAAAATGTGGTTGTGGCCATGGGCAGTTCCTGCGAAACCATTGAAGAGGTGGTCAACCATCTGACGGCTGCCGGCGAGAAGGTCGGCTTGGTGAAGGTACGCATGTTCCGGCCGTTTGCACCGGAGTACCTGTTCGAGGTTCTGCCTGCCTCGGCGAAGATCCTGACCGTCCTGGATCGAACCAAGGAACCGGGGGCCCTGGGTGATCCGTTGTACCTCGACATCTGTACGGCCTGTGTGGAAAAAGGCATCGCCCCGCGGATCCTGGCCGGTCGCTACGGGCTGGGTTCCAAGGAGTTTACGCCAGCCATGGTGAAGGCGGTATACGACAACATGAAGGCTGCCGAGCCCAAAAACAAATTCACGGTGGGCATCAATGACGATGTCACCCAGACCTCCCTGGATGTCACCCCTGGGTTTGATGTGGCTCCGGAAGGAACGGTGCAGTGCAAGTTCTGGGGGCTGGGTGCGGATGGAACCGTCGGCGCCAACAAAAGCGCCATCAAGATCATCGGCGACAACACCGATATGTATGCCCAGGCCTATTTTGCCTATGACTCCAAAAAATCGGGCGGGGTCACCATTTCGCATTTGCGCTTTGGCAAATCACCGATTCAATCTACCTATTGCATTGACGCCGCCGACTACATTGCCTGCCACAAATCCAGCTACGTCAATATTTACGACGTGCTGGAGGGCATCAAAGACGGGGGTACCTTTGTCTTGAACAGCAAGTGGTCGATGGAGAAGATGGAAAAACGGCTTCCCGCCGCCATGAAGCAGACCATCGCGAACAAGAAGCTGAAGTTTTACAATATCGATGCCGTCCAGATTGCCGGAGAAGTTGGTTTGGGCGGTCGCATCAACATGATCATGCAGACCGCCTTTTTCAAGCTGGCCAACGTTATCCCGGTGGATGAAGCCATTGGCTATCTCAAGGGACAGATCGACGCGTTGTTCCGCCGCAAAGGCGACAAGATCGTCCAGATGAACTGGGATGCTGTGGATCGCACCCTGGAAAATCTCGTGGAAGTGGATTACCCGGCCTCCTGGGCGGATGCGGCCGACGATGCCGCCGATGACGAGGATCTGCCGGAATTCGTAAAGAACGTCATGAATCCGATGATTGCCGCCCAGGGCGACAAGCTGCCGGTCAGTGCGTTCTCCGTGGATGGTCTCTTTCCGGTCGGGACCACCCAGTACGAAAAACGCGGCGTGGCCATCAATGTGCCCGAGTGGGTCATGGACAATTGCATCCAATGTAACCAGTGCGCCATGGTCTGCCCCCATGCGGCCATTCGACCGGTACTGGTTACCGACGAGGAGCTGGCGGATGCGCCGGCGGGCTTCGAAGCCAAAAAAGCCCTGGGCAAGGAACTGAAAGAGACCTACAAATTCCGGATCCAGGTGTACGCTGAGGACTGCATGGGCTGCGGCAATTGCGCCGATATCTGTCCGGCCAAGAAAAACGCCTTGGTGATGAAACCCATCGACACCCAGCTGGAGACTCAGGTGCCCTGCCAGGAATATGCTTCCAGTCTGCCCGTTCGTGACAACCTGGTCAAGCGGACCAGTGTAAAGGGCAGCCAGTTCTGCCAGCCGCTGCTTGAGTTCTCCGGTGCTTGTTCCGGCTGCGGCGAGACCCCCTATGCCAAACTGATCACCCAGCTGTTCGGTGAACGCATGATCATCGGGAACGCCACCGGCTGCTCCTCTATCTGGGGCGGCAGTGCACCCTCCGTGCCCTACTGTGTGGACAAGGATGGCTTTGGACCCACCTGGGGCAACTCCCTGTTCGAAGATCCGGCCGAGTTCACCTACGGCATGTTTCTGGGTGAACTGCAGCAGAGAAGCAAATTGGCCGACCTGGCCAAAGAGGCTCTGGATACCGACATCAGCGCCGAGGTCAAAGAGGCCCTGTCCGGATGGCTGGACAACGTCAAAGATCCGGAAGGTTCGCGTAAGTACGGCGACATCCTTAAGGATCTCCTGCCGGGGATGACCGACAATCCACTGCTGGCGGAGATCAACGCCAACAGCCGCCTGTTTACCAAGAAATCCTACTGGGTTTTTGTCGGGGACGGCAGTGCTTACGACATCTCCTTCGGCGGTCTCGATCATGTCATGGCCACCGGTGAAGATATCAACATCATCGTGTATGACACCGAGGTTTATTCGAACACCGGCGGCCAGTCTTCCAAGGCCACGCCTACCGGTTCGATTGCCAAGTTCGCGGCTTCCGGCAAGAAAACGGCCAAGAAAGACCTGGGCGGCATGGCCATGACTTACGGGTATGTGTACGTGGCCAATGTCGGCATGGGTGCCAACAAGCAGCAGCTGATGAAAGCTCTGGTCGAAGCGGAAAGCTATGACGGTCCTTCCCTGATCATGGCCTATTCGCCCTGCATCAACCACGGCATCAAGAAGGGCATGGGCAAGACCCAGGAAGAGACCAAGCTGGCCGTTGAGTGCGGCTACTGGCCGCTTTACCGGTTCAACCCGATGCTGGCCAAAGAGGGCAAAAACCCGCTGATCCTCGATTCCAAGAAACCGACCGGCAGCCTGCGGGAGTTCCTGCGCGGTGAAATCCGCTATGCGGCTCTGGAAAGTTTGTTCCCGGAGGAGGCCGAAATCCTGCATGACCGCCTGGAAGCCGAGTTTGCCGATCAATATGCCAAGCTCGCCAGGCTGGCCGGTCGCGATGAAGAAGAAGCCGCCCAGGAAGAGGCAAAATAGCCCAACCCCCGGGTATATATTCAGCAAGGACTCTAAGGGAGCCGGCTTAGTCGGCTCCTTTTTTATTTGAGATAGCCGCTCCTTATTTCCATTATAGACCGCCGCCTGATTCCTTCCCGGCAATTCCGTCCAACGGGCCGTGGCCGTATTTCCGGGTTGTCGTTTCACGCCTCAGGATGACAGGATGGACCAATATGAACATATTTGTGAAAATTGATCTAAATGACGGTAAGCAGCACCGTGAGGGTGGCCAGGCTGCAGGCGGTGGAGAAAAGCAGGGCCGTTACCACAAAGCGGGGTACGATGTCGTGCTCCATGGCGATGATGGCGGTCACTATGGCGGCGGGCATCCCGGCCTGCAGGATGCCCGCGGCTTTCTCGATCCCGTGAATGCCGAAAGGGGCGGCCAAAAGGATTGCCAGCAGCGGCGCTGCGAGTAACCGTATGGCACTCACCACGATGACATCGAGGTCGACCTTGAATGCTTTGACTTCGGCCAGGAACATTCCCAGAGCCACCAGCATGACGGGGATCATGGCATCCGCCAGCAAGCCCGTCGTCCGGGAGACCATCAAAGGTAGGTCAATGCCGGTCAGGGGGAAGAACAGCGCCGGAAAGATGGCCAGAATCACCGGGGTTTTGAAAACCCGCCAACTGGCTGACAGGCCGCCACTGCGGCTCCAGTTGATATAGCTGATACTGACAAAAAAGGCCGTCACGTTGATGGCCACGAAATACAAGGTGGCGGTGAGCACCGCGCCGGAACCCAACTTGAATTCGATGATGGCAATTCCGAAATTGGCTGCATTTCCAAAGACAGCCACGGTAATGTAAGCCGCAATCATATCCCGGGTGCGCCCCAGCACCCGGGCTATCAGGTATCCAACCGCTGCACATGCGAGGGTTACCGTGACGATGTAGGCCACGGCCCGGGCCACGAGCCCGAACTCAACACTGGCCGTACTGACGATGTTGAACACGTAGGCCGGAACAAACACATAGTAGGCGATTTTCGATAACGTCTGCGATTCCAACTTTAGCGGGGGGCCGGCGAAGTAGCCGATGAGAATAACACCGAATACCGGTGCGACGATATTCCAAAAAATGGCCAGAACATCCAGGATCATAGGGTACCCTTATCTGTGCGGTAAGGCAGCTCACGTCCAATGGCGGTCACCATAGCATGTTTTCTACCCGCGGGCACTGCCTTTATGGCGCGATTGTCAGCTTTACCTTCCCAAGACGAATATGTTACGGTGATATCGTTTGACACGCCTTGCAGAAAATAGTTCTGCGAAGGGGCCATCTCAAAATTAGGATTTTGGTTCCCCGCTGAAAAGCGCGGGATCTTCGACAAGGTCCCGGCTTAACTCTCTGAGCTTGCGTCTACGCCTTGCACGCTTCCGTCTTCGCTTTACAAGCTTCCGTCTTCGCTTTACAAGCTACGCCGGACAAGACGCCGGACAAGACGCCGCACAAGTCGCCGGATCAGGCTACGCAAAAAGCTTCGCCCGACAGGCAAGCAAGGCTCCCGGCAGAGTTTATCAGCCATCGCTTCAGCGAAGGCTGAAGATTGGACCAACCCGTCGTCGCCTTTCGGCTATGCCGGGCAAGAAGACATTTTTGAGATGGTCTCTAATTGAAAACGATCGGAGGGGAGACCATGAAAGAAACCTTGCAACCGGGCCTTGAACATACCTTTACCTTTCAGTTGCCGGAATCGAAAACCGTCCCGGCGCTCTATCCCGAAGCGCCGGAATTCGCCGTAATGCCCAAGGTGTTTGCCACCGGGTTCATGGTCGGTTTCATAGAGTGGGTCTGCATCCAGGCGATCAACCCGCACATCGACTGGCCGGTGGAGCAGACGGTCGGCATCAAGGTCGACATCAGTCATACCGCGGCCACGCCGCCGGGCATGGACGTCAGTGCCACCGTGAAACTGGTCGAAGTCGACCGCAAGCGACTGGTATTCGAGGTAGAGGCGCGGGACGAGGCCGGACTGATCGGCAAGGGCACCCACGAGCGTTTTGTGATTAACGCGGAAAAGTTCAACCAGTCCCTGGAAGAGAAAGCCAAACGCTAGAAAGACGATGCCATGCTGTTTCCTGTGTCCGGGGTTGAGATCAGCCCGCTAATTCCTTTTGCGGTAGCTTTTATTGTATCGTTTCTGACATCCATGGGAGGTGTCTCAGGCGCTTTTTTGCTGCTTCCATTCCAGGTCAGTGTGCTTGGTTATACAGCACCATCTGTCAGTGCCACCAACCAGCTTTTCAACATCATTGCCATTCCCAGCGGGGTCTATCGGTATTTGCGTGAAGGCCGCATGCTGTGGCCGCTGACCCTGGCCGTGATCATCGGGACGCTTCCCGGTGTATTCCTCGGCGCATGGGTCAGGATCGAGTATCTGCCTGATCCAAGACACTTCAAATTGTTTGTGGCCGGCGTGCTCCTCTATATCGGGTTACGCCTGGCCGGTCAAACTGCCCAGAAAAAAGAAAAGACACGTTCCGCGGAACCGGGGGCCGCAGATACCGTGCAGGTCATCACTGCCACGCTCAGGCGCGTTGAGTTTGAATACCACTCCGAAACATACAGCTTTTCTCCGCCCCTGATTTATCTGATTTGCTTCCTGGTTGGCATAGCCGGCGGCATATACGGCATTGGTGGCGGTGCCATCGTGGCGCCTTTTTTTATCGCGGTCATCGGTTTACCCGTCCACACGGTGGCCGGCGCCGCCTTGATGGGGACCTTTGTCACTTCTGTCGCGGGGGTTCTCGTTTACCAGTTCCTGGCCAGATTCTATCCCGGCCTATCGGTTTCGCCCGATTGGCTCCTGGGTACCTTGTTTGGTCTGGGGGGGGTCTTGGGAATGTATTGCGGTGCCCGGACGCAAAAATTTATACCGGCGCGATTCATCAACGGCATTTTATGCATTTGCATACTATTTGTGGCCGGCAAATACATTGCCGACTTCTTTCCTTGAATCATATCAGCAAGTGCCCTGTCCGCAGTCTGTCGGAGCACAGCGGAAGTCCGGCTTGCCGGTACTGCGGGCAGTGTCCAATCAAATAGCATAGCCTAAGATTCAAGTAGTCGCGGCCTTGTTGCCCAGGGGCTGGGGTTTAGCGTTGAATAGTCTGAACCTGGTGATTTCAGGTGGTGCGCCGAAGCGGACAGGAAATACCAGCGTGCCGATCCCACGATTGACGTAGGTGTAGCCGTGGTCTTCTTTAACGAGGCCGGCCATATAACGTGCCGGGTTGTCGATGGGCATAAAATGGTGGGTCAGGTAGGGGATGGCCACTTGCCCGCCATGGGTATGCCCACTGATGGTGAGGTCGATGCGCATCTTTTTGTTCACAGCGGACATGATATCGGGGCTGTGAGAAAGCAGAATTTTGAATCCTGCCGGGGGGATTTTCTTCAATGCACGCGGCAGATCGTGTGAGAACCAGACGTCATCGATACCGGCAATATGCAGTGCGTCATTGCCGCGGGCTATCGGCAGGGAGGTATTGCGCATAAACTGGATGCCGACCTTTTCCAATTCAGTAACCAGGCGTTGTTCGGTTTCCAGGCCGTGCCATTGATCATGATTCCCAAGCACTGCAAGTTTATGGCCGGCTTTCAGATTTCCCAGAACCCGGGCCACCATGGCCGTGTAATCACGGTTTGATACGGGCAGCCACCTTTTCCAGAAATCGTTTACCACGCCGGTAATAATATCCCCGGTGACGACCACCAGGTCTTTTTCGAGTTGGTTGACCCGGTCAACGACCCGCCTTAAATAGTCTTCACCCACCCAGAAACTGGCATGCAGGTCCGAAATCTGTACAATCCGGTAATCATTGAATGCCGACGGCAGATTGGGAAAGGAGAGCGGCACCGTTTCAATTGTCAGGTTGTCCCGTCGCGTGAACATAAACGCCAGCAGGCCCAGAACAGAGAGTCGCAGGCCGTGTTTAATAAAAGTCCGGCGGTCCAGCGGCTTTTTGAAGAATGGCTGCTCGCGCTTCATTTTTATCTCCGAGGGGCAGACAACGGAAACACGTTCGTATGGTGATAATCAATATCAATCAAGATATCAAGCGGTTTGCAACGATGCTCGAATTTCCGCCAACAAAGCCTGTCATTTGAGTTGACAGGTGGAACAAGATAGTATAATGGGTGACCCATTAGAATTTTCCTCTCAGTCCAGTGACAGGATGTCAACCCATGTTTCAAAAAACGAACCAGCACAGGGTGTTTGAAGACCTGGTCAATCAAATCGAAGGGGCCATATTGGACGGCCGTTTGAAAGTGGGGGACAAGCTGCCCCCCCAGCGGGAATTGGTCGAGATGTTCCAGACCAGCCGCGCTTCTTTACGTGAAGCGTTGCGGGTTTTGGAGCAAAAGGGTCTGATCGATATCAAATTGGGCGTCAGCGGCGGAGCCGTCATTAAGGCGGTCGATACCGAACCGGTCACGGAAAGTCTGGCATTGCTCATTCAACATCAAAAGGTATCCTTGGAAGAGCTCGCCGAATTCAGAGAGGGGGTCGAAGGCCACGTGGCCGCTCTGGCTGCCCGGCGGGCCTCACGCGCTGAAATCCAAAATCTTAAGGAACTGCTGGAAACGGCCCGCGACTATGTTGCCCAGGGCGTTCCCGCGTGGGAGGCATTTTGCGAAGTAGACAACGCCATCCACGTGGCCATTGCCGCTGCCAGCGGCAACTCCGTTTATGGTTTTGTGCTGCGGATGGTACACGACAACATCCAACGCTACTACGAGGCTTACCCGCTCAAAGACGAACGGATATTGAAAGAAAATTATGAGGACCTGTGTGAAATTGTGCAGGCTCTGGAGAAAAAGCAGACGACGGTCGTAAAGTCCCTGGTTCAAGGGCACGTGCGGCGGTTTAACCGGTATATGCTGAACCATGAGTGTTAGGAGGCATCATGTTAACTGCAGATTATATTAAACTCGAGGACGAATTGGGCGCCCACAACTACAAGCCCCTGAACGTTGTGCTGAACAAGGGTGAAGGTATCTGGGTGTGGGATGTGGAAGGAAAGAAATACCTGGACTGCCTTTCCGCGTATTCGGCCGTCAACCAGGGCCACTGCCACCCGGAAATTTTAAAGACCATGCAAACCCAGGCCGCCAAACTGACCCTTACTTCCCGGGCCTTTCGCAACGATCAACTGGGGCTTTTCTACAAGGAGATCTGCAGCCTTACCAATTCTCACAAGGTGCTGCCCATGAACAGCGGGGCCGAGGCGGTGGAAACGGTGATTAAAACGGTCCGCAAGTGGGGCTACCAGGTGAAAGGCGTTCCCAAAGACCAGGCCGAGATCATTGTCTGTGCGGAAAATTTCCACGGCCGCACCATTACCATCGTCGGATTCAGCACGGATGAAAACTCACGCGGCGGTTTTGGGCCCTTTACGCCTGGATTCAAGATTATCCCTTTTGGTGATGCGGATGCCCTGGAAGCGGCCATCACGCCTCACACCGTGGCGTTTTTGGTAGAACCTATCCAGGGGGAGGCCGGGGTGATCATACCGCCGGAGGGCTATCTGCAAGCCGCCCGCGAGATCTGCAGCCGACATAACGTCGTGCTGATACTGGATGAAATCCAGACCGGTCTCGGGAGAACCGGAAAAATGCTGGCCGAAGAGCACGAAGGCATTGAAGCCGATCTCACCCTGGTGGGCAAGGCTTTGTCCGGCGGCTATTACCCGGTGTCGGCGGTGCTGTCGAACAAGGAGGTTATGGATGTCCTGCAGCCCGGTGAACACGGCAGCACGTTCGGCGGCAACCCGCTGGCCTGCGCCGTGGCGCGGACGGCACTCCGGGTGTTGTCCGAAGAGAACCTCGTCGAAAACGCGGCCCGCATGGGCGCCCATTTTCTGGAGGGGTTGCGGCAAATCGACAACCCACTGATCAAAGAGGTTCGCGGCCGGGGGTTGATGCTTGCCGTCGAGTTTGATCCCGCCGCAGGAGGTGCCCGGCCATACTGCGAGAAGCTGCAGCAAGCGGGTATCCTCTGCAAAGAGACTCACGACCATACCATCCGGTTTGCGCCGCCGCTGGTCATTACCCGTGATGATGTCGACTGGGCTGTAGAGCAAATTGCAGCCGTTCTGTCCGGCTGCTAATGTCAACCCAACTATCAGGCAGCCTCTATATGGTAAACAGGAGCCGTACCGTGAAACGAGATTTCCTGCATGTCAGTGATTTTAGCAAGGAAGAGATACTTGAGACCCTGGATCTGGCCGCCGAAGTCAAAGCGCGCTTTAAAGCCAGGGAAAATTATCGACCCTTTGCCGGCCGGACGATGGCCATGATCTTTGCCAAACCGTCGGCCCGGACCCGCATATCGTTCGAAACCGGCTTTCACCGGCTTGGGGGGCACGCACTTTACTTGAGCCCCGATGATATCGCCATCGGCAAACGGGAGGCCGTCAAGGACATTGCGCGGGTAATCAGCCGGTACAATGACTTGATCATGGCGCGTCTGTTCAAGCATGCCCATATCCTCGAGATGGCACAGTTCGCCGATGTCCCGGTCATCAATGGCCTGACCGACTATAATCACCCGTGCCAGATCATGGCGGACCTGTTCACCATCCAGGAACACAAAAAGCGGCTGAGTGATTTGAAGATCGTGTATGTCGGGGACGGCAACAACGTTGTCCATTCATGGCTGCACCTGGCTCGTCGGCTGCCATTGCATTTTGTCTGCGCTTGTCCGGAAGGGTATCTGCCCGACGAGGAGACGGTCAATGCAACCCGGGCAGACGGGATATCTCAGATTGACATATCCCACGACCCGACCGCCGCGGTCAAAGGGGCTGATATCGTCTATACCGATGTGTGGGCCTCCATGGGGCAAAAACATGAGGCCGCGGAAAGAGCCGCCCGATTTGCCGGTTTCCAGGTCAATGCCCAGCTTATGGCCGCCGCCGGTGAAAAAGCCCTGTTCATGCACTGCCTGCCGGCTGAACGGGAAGTGGAGACGACCGATGCGGTGATGGAATCGGAGGCGTCGATCGTCTTCGACCAGGCAGAGAATCGAATGCACGCCCAGAACGCCATCATGTTGAAGGTAACCGGTGCGGACACGAGTTGATTCAGTCTTTAAAAACCTGGTCCTTAGGGCCAGGTCGGAGATAATTGGCGATGCCGGGGAACCGCTCCCAGGCGTTTAGGCTGTTAGCTGTCAGCCATTGGGTTTTAGCTGAAATGCAAAAACGGATCGCTAATCGCTAACTGCTGAAAGCTATATCCCGAGGTTTTCCTATAGCCTAAATGCCTATAGCCTATCAGCCTGAATCCGGCCACGCCAGAACAGCGCGATTTGGTAGGACAGCCCTTCCAGGGGCAATCCAAAGCCTGGTCCTCCGGGCCAGGATTCTTTAGAAGGAGAAGCAATATGGTCGAAAAAGTACTCATCATGGGGGCCGCCGGTCGCGACTTCCACAACTTCAATGTCTATTTTCGCAATAACGAACGCTACAACGTGATCGGTTTCACCGCCACCCAGATTCCCGACATCGACGGTCGGCTCTATCCCCCGGAATTGGCCGGCAAGCTGTATCCCGAGGGGATCCCCATTCATACCGACGAAAAACTGGCTGACCTGATCAAAACCAACAGCATTGATCTGGTGGCGTTTTCGTACAGCGACGTGCCGCACAATGAGGTGATGCACAAGGCGTCGGTGGTCACGGCTGCCGGTGCGGACTTCATCATCATCGGCGCGCCTTATACGATGCTGACGTCATCGAAACAAGTCGTGTCGGTCTGTGCGGTCCGGACCGGATGCGGCAAATCCCAAACCAGCCGCAAGGTTTGCCAGATCCTGCAGAAAATGGGCAAGCAGGTTGTGACGGTCAGGCACCCCATGCCCTATGGGGATTTGACCCGCCAGGTCGTGCAGCGCTTTGCATCCTATGATGACCTGGAGAAACACAACTGCACGATCGAAGAACGGGAAGAGTATGAACCTGTGGTGGCCATGGGCGCGGTGATCTATGCCGGCATTGATTATGAGAAGATTCTGCGCGCGGCCGAGAAAGAAGCCGATGTGATCGTCTGGGACGGCGGCAACAACGACGCCCCATTTTTCAAACCCGATGTGAACATCGTGGTCTTCGATCCCCACCGGGCCGGGCATGAAACCACCTATCATCCCGGTGAGACCAACATGCTCATGGCCAATATAGCCATCATTAACAAGGTGGACAGCGCCCAGCCCGAAAAGGTTGCCCAGGTCCGTGCAACCATCGAGCAGCACAACCCGGAGGCGGATATCGTCCTGGCGGATTCCGCCATTCTGGTAGATAATCCGGCCCAGATCGAGGGCCAACGGGTCCTGGTGGTTGAAGACGGTCCGACGCTGACCCATGGTGAAATGGCGTACGGCGCCGGCACGATTGCGGCCCAGCGGTATAACGCAGCCGAAATCATAGACCCGCGGCCTTACCTGGCCGGCACGCTTAAAGATACATTCGAGTCCTATCCGGAGATAGGCGCCCTGTTGCCGGCCATGGGATACAGCCCGCGCCAGGTCCAGGACATGCAGACCACGATCAACAATACCGATTGTGACCTGGTGCTTTTCGCGACGCCCATCGATTTGACCCGTTTGATCGAGATCAACAAGCCGACCCTGCGGGTGCGCTACGAATACAGTGACAATAGCGATCCGACCCTGGAGAGTCTGCTGGCTGCCCGTCTGGATTAAATCAGCGGTGAGAAGGCTTAAGGCGATAGCGAGGATGCCCGTATGAGTACCGCCGAAAACCAATCCAAGCCGATTGTCTTGGTGGCCCTGGGGGGCAACGCCCTTATCCGCAAAGGCCAAAAGGGCTCGGCCCAACAGCAGCTTGAGAATCTGAAGCTGCCCATCCGGCAGATTGCCCACCTGGTAGAGGACTACCGGATTATCATCACGCACGGCAATGGGCCCCAGGTGGGCAACCTGCTGCTGCAGCAGGAGTGCACCCGGGAGGTTCCGGAGATGCCCCTGGAGATACTGGTGGCCCAGACGCAGGGTCAGATCGGTTACATGATCGAATCGACCCTGGACCAGGCATTGATGCAGCGCGGCGTGAACACGAAACCCCTGGTCAGCCTGATCAGTTATGTGGTTGTGGACGAAAACGACCCGGCGTTCGAGACACCCAGCAAGCCGGTCGGGCCCGTTTATGCAGAAGCGGAGGCAGCTAAAAAGTCCTTTCCAACCGTGAAAACCGCCAAGGGTTTCCGGCGGGTCGTCGTTTCCCCCCAGCCGGTGACGATCGTTGAAAAGCGGGAGATCAAAAGGCTCATCGAAATGGACTTTATCGTGATCTGCTGCGGCGGAGGCGGGATCCCGGTGAAAAGGGAAGGACGTGCCTTTGAGGGGGTGGACGCAGTCATTGACAAGGACCTGGCCAGTGCCCTGCTGGCTGAAGAGGTCGGGGTGGATATTTTTATTATTGCGACCGACGTTGAGGGTGCTATGTTGGATTACGGCAGCCGCAAACAGCGTCTTATCCGCCGGCTGACACTTGAGGATGCGGCCCGCTATTTGGTGGAGGGTGTTTTTCCAGCCGGATCCATGGCACCCAAAATCGAAGCCTGCTTACAATTTATCAGCCATGGTGGCAAACGGGCGGTGATCACTTCCATTGGTGATATCGCGGCAGCGGTGAACGGCGGGGCCGGGACCGAGTTTGTGGCCGGTTAAGAACTCCCCGGGTGCCCGGGCAAACAAAACGTCTTTGCGGTAACAGCCGCTTTTTCCTATATACCCTTTAGCTTGGTGTTTTAAGCCACTGCATCCTTTAACCCGTAGCATGAGGAGACAGGCATCGTGAGCAAATTCAATCTTCAGCATGTGGTAGAGTCACAGCAGTTTGACCGGGAGCTTATCGACGTCGTTTTCAGCGTTGCCTCGCAGATGAAGGAAGACCTGTCAGGTAGCGGCCAATTGCGGTACAGCCTGGCCGGTAAGATTATGGCATCGCTCTTTTATGAACCGTCCACGCGTACGCGCTTTTCCTTTGAGTGTGCCATGAGGCGACTGGGCGGTAGTGTCATTACGACGGAAAATGCCCGGGAGTTTTCCAGTGCCTCCAAGGGCGAAAGCCTGCATGACACCACCCGGATTATGAATGGCTATGCCGACATTATCGTCATGCGGCATAACGAGGCCGGCAGTGCCGAAAAAGCAGCCCAGGTTTCCAACATCCCCATCATCAATGCCGGCGATGGGGCCGGTCAGCATCCGACCCAGGCCCTGTTGGATTTGTTCACGATTAAAGACTGCTTCCAGGGAATCGAGGGCTTAAACATTGCCATGGTCGGCGATTTGAAGTACGGCCGGACCGTGCGGTCGCTGAGCTATCTGTTGACCAAGTTCGATAAGGTGAAACTCTACTTCGTGTCTCCCACCGTCTGCCAGATGGAAAGCGATATCAAAGCGTACCTTGACAAATACCAGGTGCCCTGGATCGAAGAGACCGATTTTGAAAAAGTCCTGCCCGAGGTGGATTGCGTCTATATGACGAGGATCCAAAAAGAGCGTTTCAATGTCTATGAAGATTATGTCGAGGCCGCCGGAAAATACATCCTGGGTCCGGACAACGTACGGCTGATGAAGGAAAATGCAATCATCATGCACCCGCTGCCGAGGGTGGATGAGATCCCGCCTTCGGTAGATGACGATCCCCGCGCCAGATACCTCGAACAGGCCCAGAACGGGCTGTATATCCGGATGGCGCTATTATACCTCCTGCTCCACCGCTAAAAACGGTTTTAAAGAATCCCCTCGAACTCAATCTCTGCGTTGGGCGCGGGTTTCAATCCCTCGAAATACTACCAGTATTCCTCGGGATTGAAACCCACGTCCGCCTTAACCTTGAGTCCGATTGAATTCTTTAAAACCGTTTTTTGGTGTTCCAATCAAATCTGCTGAAAAATAGAAGCATTTTTTAGTAAAAGGACCAGATCTTCAAAAAGGAACTGGCCCGATTGAAGCTTTTTAAACCGCTTCTGACTTTTTCGGGTGTTCCAATCAAATCCGCTGAAAAATTTACGCAGTTTCTGGACGATAAGATTTCGGGCGCGGGTCAACCGGACCTTTTATAATTTTTTACAGGATTGGGTATTCCCAATGGGTCTGATCAGCATTATCATCCCTGCAGGAATCGAATCCAAACATAGGAGGTGCCGATATGTTCAAAGCATATGCAGCAGCAGAAGCTGGCGGCGAGCTGAAACCTTTTGAATATGATCCCGGCCCCATGGGCTACGACGACGTGGAGATCGAAATCGAGCACTGTGGTATTTGTCACAGCGATCTGAGCATGCTCGACAATGAATGGGGGATTGCCGAATTCCCGCTCGTTCCGGGCCACGAGGTAGTGGGGACGATTGCGGCGGTTGGTCAGGGGGTAAATCACCTACAGACCGGCCAGCGGGTGGGACTGGGTTGGCATGCGGGCTACTGCATGACATGCCCTAACTGTATGCGCGGCGACCACAACATGTGCGCCGATGCCCAGGGGACCATTGTCAGTCGACATGGCGGGTTTGCCGACAAGGTGCGCGCCCAGGCGGCCAGCGTTGTGCTCCTGCCCGACAATATCGATTTTCAAAGTGCCGGGCCGCTGTTTTGCGGCGGCATTACCGTTTTCAATCCCTTGGTCCAGTTTGGTGTCAAGCCCACGGACAGCGTTGCCGTGGTGGGTATCGGTGGACTGGGCCACATGGCTTTGCAGTTTCTCAACGCCTGGGGTTGCCGGGTGACGGCGTTTACGTCAAGTGAAGCCAAAAAGGCCGAAGCGTTGGAGATGGGTGCCCACCAGACGATCAATTCCCGGGATCAGGGTGAAATCCAGGCGGCTGCCGGACAGTTTGACCTGGTGCTCTCCACCGTCAACGTCAAGCTGGATTGGAACACCTATGTGGAAACCCTGAGACCGCGAGGGCGGATGCATTTTGTCGGTGCGACCCTGGAACCGCTGGATCTGGGGGTTTTTCCGCTTCTTATGGGACAGCGATCCATTTCGGCCTCGCCGGTCGGCAGTCCGGCCAATATTCACCGGATGCTCGCGTTTGCGACCCGCCATGACATCAAGCCGGTCATTGAGACCTTCCCCATGGATCAGGTCAATGACGCCATGGCGCATCTGCGCCGCGGAGAGGCGCGATATCGAATAGTCTTGAGCCGTTAGTTGTGTAAACAATCCGGTAGCGGTTCAATGGTGCATCGGTCGGAGGCATAGACCATCTACGTTGAGGTTAGCGCCGATGGTTGCACCTTATGGCTTGCAAACCGACACTGCGTGTCTATGCAGCGCCTGTCCGGTATCGCCTTCGGCGATGCCGGAAGAAAGCTGCCTCGGACAACCAGTTCCCGGCTGTAACGCCGGCAGGTATAGTCGGCTTCGTTGACCTCCTGGATAGTTTCCTGGGATAAACTGCCTTTGTTGGGAAGGGCTCTGTTGAACATGATGATGAAACCTTCCTTTTACAGGTGTTTATACACATCTTTGAGTTCCAGGTCGCAGGCGAGCATCATCACCTGCAGGTGGTAGAGCAATTGCGAGATTTCCTCGGCGGTTTTTTCGCCACCTTCATATTCGGCGGCCATCCAGACCTCTGCGGCTTCTTCGATGATTTTCTTCCCAATGGCATGCCGACCTCGCCCAAGCAAGCGCACGGTGCCTGAGTCTGACGCCTGGCGGGCGACCTTGTCCTTCAGTTCTGCAAAAAGGTTTTCAAAAGTCTTCATGTTGTCCCTTTTTAAGTTTTGGAGGAAAGCTGCAGGGCGGCTCTGATTTTGGCGATTCTTTTGGGTGTGTGCTGCCGATCCTTTACATTGGCCAGGGCCATCAAGTCGGCGACGGCTGAATCGGGCGATTCATCGCGGTTGGAAAGCATCAGCTGGTACCATTGCGGCAAAGTGTTGTGGCAATCCGTCAGTTTGGCGGCTGTCCGGCGGATATCATCGGCCGGGAATGCGTTCGACCGGCCCTCACCGGTCAGATTTTCGGTGGCTTCCAAAAGAGCACCAACCTTGGATTTGAGCAGCCGGTAGCGCATAAGCGGCTGGATCCACATTTTAATGATGACATAGCCGAACGATCCGATAAAAAAACTGAATATTGCGGCAATGCCTACCGGGCTTGAAAAAAATTCAAGAATCATATGCTTTCCAAATGGAGCCTTTTAATGTTGATCCGGTCAGCGAGCGTATTCCCTTCAGATTGCTGCAGGGTTAGCGAGCGAAACGGAAATAGAAATATTCCTTACGGGGGAAGATTCTCCGCAGCTTGCTGCGGGTAGCGTTGAATTTTCCTAACAATTTGCTAAAAAACTCACCATATGAGGGTGCTCATCATCTGTCAATTATATTTAGAAGCCATTTCAATAAAGTCTATTGGCCCAATCTCGGCGTTGGGTGCTCATATCAAATCCTCGAAATACCTCGTGTATTCCTCCGGTTTGATATTCGTATCCGCCTTGACCTTGAACCAAGATCCATTATTGAAAAGGCTCCTAATTTTTTAACCATAGCACTTTACATTTAGCTTACATTGACTATATATATGACAGTTAATTTTCAGCATTCCGCCAGCTCTTCAGACCGGGTGCCGGGCTACCTATCTGGGCATGGTACCCAGTGTAGATCTGCTGGTAAATGTAACCGGAAATGCAGGCCTTCCAGAATAGACGATGACGGGGTAATGGGGAAATATAATGATCGAAGACTTTCAAGTGCCGGATGAATTTTTTGGCGCTTTCCGGCGCCTGGTGCGCCGAATGCCGCTTGAACTTCAAAGGGACGAGGCTTTTCTGCAGAGTCTCGTGATGTATTTGAAACTCGGGGGAGAAAAGCTTGCCCGACACCGCATTGAGGTTGAGAAGGCTGAATTTGTGACGGCCTTCACCATAGTGAAACGACAACCGCCTGTAGCACCGAATGAAGCCGAATCCGCAGACAATGATGATACACGGGATGATCAGGACCAGGAGGATGAAATGGATGATGATGAGGGCGAGGTGGCTGATATTGACCCCGACACCATCGCGACCTGATTGCCCTTAATATAGTCCAACTCCCCCGTATTACATTACAAATTAACATAACATACCTATCCTACCCAGTGACGCACCCTGCTTGCCGGGCGTGCCCACCTGCTGCCGGGATTCAATATGAGACTGAGTAGATGGTTTTTAACGGCTTGCCTGGCGATTCTCCTCGTGGCCGGTTGTGGCCATAAACAGGTCATTCAGGATGTTGGGCGTGCGCCTCATCCGGGCGGAACGTTCTTTCAAGATAGTGAAATTGAGCAGCAGCTGCGGGTGGCAGCGGACCGGTGGCGGGGGACGCCGCATCGGATGGGCGGTAGTGATCGGCGCGGTGTTGACTGTTCCGGCCTCGTCCAACGCATGTATCAGGATTTATTCGGTATACAGTTGCCTCGAACCGCCCGGCAGCAGTCCGCCAGGGGGGTGCGGATAAAGCGCAGCAAACTGAAGCCCGGCGACCTTGTTTTTTTTAAACCACCCGGGAAACTGGACCACGTCGGGATATACCTGGGGCGTGGTGATTTCGTACACACCTCGTCCAGAAGGGGTGTGACCGTGTCACGGCTTGAAGCAAGCTATTGGAAAAAACACTATTGGACGGCCAGACGCATTTTGCCAATGTGACTGTTCGATTTGATTGGAAGCGGTTTCAAAACTTTCAATCGGGCTCCAGATCCCGTCTTCGCTCTTTGAACTTCCCACTTCGCTTTCCAAGCTCCGCAGAACATGTCGCCGGATCAGTCTACGCTAAAGCTTCACCCGACAGGCAAGCAAGGTTCTTAGCAGAGTTTATCAGCCATAGCTTCAGCGAAGGCTGAAGGTTGAGTTCGAATGGAGGTTTTGAAACCGCTTCTAGCGAGATGCACGCCGAACAGCCCGCACATTGCCACAAATCCTTGAATCCTTGACCATTTTCTTTGGCGTCGGACTGCTGTCGGCGGTAACCACGGTTACATCCAGCAACCATCCCCCTTCATATCTTCTCAAAATTTGGGATGACCAAAACCAGGTAGCCGGTGTAGCCGGAAAATAGGGCTTGACCTTGAAGAGCGTTTTCAGTTCATCCGGCGTGGGTAGGCGCCAGTCACCATGACCACCGGTATTCATGGACTTGATATACGTGGCGGCCGATTCATAGTTGAGACAACTGTCGAGGACCGACTTTGAATCAAGGGTGCTCCACATGAGCCCGGTGCGTTTGTCTATAAAGGTACCATCGCCATTGGATTCAAACCGGCCTTCGCTTTGGGCCAGCAACTTCTCGAGACTGGCGGTACGCGAGCTTATTTTGGTTTCTTCATCCATTTTCTTATAGCGTGCAATCTGGTCCTCGATTTTAGACGTCAGGTGTGTGTTGGGAAACGACTGAAGGTAGTCGGACAGAATTCTATGGGCTTGCGCATATTCGGTACCGGCAGCCTGGGCCTTCTCCAGCGCCTTTTCATAGTCGGCATATTCCAGGCGATTTTTCTCAAAGAGCGGCAGAAATTTCTTTAGCTTCTGTGTCTTGGGGCTGTCCGGGTAGATTTCGGAATACTTTTTGACTTGTTGGGTACATTCTGCCCACTCTTCCTGCATGGCGGCTTTGGCAATCTGTTTCTCCGTATAGGCAAAATACTCACCTTCCATTGCGGTGATTAGCTTTTTGACTTCCGCTGCCTGTTGACCTTGAGGGTGATGCTGGAGGTAGCGGCGGTACGCATCGATGCGTGTGACGGAACCCGACGCGGTTGCCGCCTTAACAGCTGCGACATCGGTTTTTTCCGCCAGATCAGCCAGTTTGGATATAGTGGCCTTGATTTCATTCGCATTGGGGCTGCCGGGAAAATTCTTTAAATGCTTTTTGTAGAGATTGGTTGCTTTGGCGAACTCTTTAGCCTCTACAAGCGCCTCAGCCTGTGAGGATATCTCTATATAGGCGGCATTGGCCTGCATTGTTTTTAACTCGGTAATTTTAAGACGAGCCGCCTGGGCCCACTCGTTTTCATCACCGGCCGTATTGAGAAATGCCGTTAAAAGCCGAATCTGCTCATCCGTATCATCGGTCAGGTCAACCTGTGCAATAGTGTCCTGGTAGACCTGGTCAAGACTCTGGGAACCCGGGGGAGAAAGAAAGAAATAAGCCGCTGCCGCAGCAATTACGACTATACCGAGAATAATAGGAACCTTGGGCAGTCCGGCTTTCTTCTGAGGCGCCACGTGCAGTTCAAACTCTTCGCCTTCCTTGATTGAATCATCCTCGGTAGATTTGTCTGCATCTTCCTGTTCTTCCGCGTCTTCTTGATCTTCTTCACCTTCCGGTGCGGTGGTTGTCGTGTCGGAAGGAACCGTCCGCCCCTCGTCATCATCCTGCTTGTCGGCTGATTTTTCATCCTTGAGCTTGAGACCTTCCATCAATACATGCATCAAGGGCTGGTTGATTTCGTTTTCAGTCTTCGCGCAGGAATTGTCGATCTCGATAACCGTATCATCCCAACTGATAATCGCGCAGGCGGCATCCATGTCCTGCAGGTCCTGGGTCTCGGCCGCGATCAGGTCGCCATTCAGGATGTAGAGCAGGCCCTCCTTCTTGCCGGAAACCACTTTGAGCGTACAGGTGGTCTTTTCCATCTGAACCATTTGCAGAAACGAATCTAAACTGATCCCCTGTAGTTGACCTCCAACACCGGCTTCCACTGGTAGCAGGCTCCTTTTGGTATGATTGAAATCGTCCTGAAAGATTAGCGTGGTAGTACGGAAAAACGAATAATTACTATAGTTGAAATTTATGAAGATGTCAAAGGGTTGAACACCGTCAACCCGCTTGCCGGGTACCCTGCGGCGGATCTGACCAGAGTGGCGATCAATACCGACACCGCCTTGCGCAGGGAGTAACTAGCGCGTATAAACCCGGCGTTCGATGCCGGAGCGCCGCTCATCTGCCGGATTGAAATCAGGATCGTTGAATACCCGCCGATCCTTGCCTGAACGACGGTCGGGAATCTTGTGAAATGTGTGTTTGCGAATGAAAGATTCCAGTTGCAGGTTCTGGATCTTTGTGAGGTTTACGAATTCAACGCAACGGTTATAAATTTTCTTGCCGTCGGGCAAGGTGGTGAGGACCTTTTCAAAAATGACCCTGCATTGCAAATCCGGAAGGGTCACGCCGATGGAAGGGATGGAGATGGAGATGGTTTCCGCTGCATGCAGTCGGTTTTTGCTTTCTACAAATTGAACCGCCAGACCGCCCATGCTGATGTCAATAACTGGACCCAATTCTATCAATTTCGGTTTACCGACATCCAGCAGCCGGGTCTTGTGAAGCAGCACGATGGCGCCGCTCTTGATCTTAAACCGTTTCCACTTGCGCCGCCTGGTAATCGGCTTTCTTGCTTCCATGCAACCCCTCCGTGGCCATGCCGGTTCAAATTCGGTGCTTAATCCAATCCTTCCCACGATAACAAGAGCTTCCACCCCACTTCAAATGCGTGTAAACGGGCGCTCGGAAAGTTGTAGGTGAATATTAGCAAAAAGTTTGCCACTTGACACGCAAACTTTTGCAATTAGCCGATCAGTCGCGTAATTAATGCAAAAAACTCCATATTTACAGTCCGTTACCAAAGTAGAAATTGCCTCCCATTTGCCAGGTTTTGTGAACTGCATCAGCTGAGCCCCAGCAGCGTAAACTGTAGAGTGCCAAAAATCTGGCGTTTTTTTCCCACATGTATTGCTGTTTGGGCATTCCAGGGGTGGTAAGTTCGCTGAGCTAAAATCGTTTAGGACTGTGCGCCGAATTGCCCCCTTTATTCAGTCCTTAAAAACCTGGTCCTCAGGGCCAGGTCGGAGATAATTGGTTTTGCCGGGGTAAAAGTTCCCAGGTGTTTAGGCTTAAGGCTAAAGACTGAAGGTGATAGCGTCATAAAGCTATGAAAACAATAGTGTTCCAATTCATCGCAGCTTTTAGTCTTCATTGAGATCAACTCGGCCAGATTGGTTTTAAAGTTTTCCTTCAGGCTTCAGTCTTCGACCTAATCCCCTGAATCCGACCATGCTAAGAAGTCGTATCCTGGGTGCTCGCCCCTTCCAGAGGTTATCCATTGCCTGGCCCTCTGAGGCTGTGTCGTAATTGATGTTCAGATTCTTTGTTCTTTGACAAAGGTGATTGCCAATAGTCTGCTTTATTATGTCCGTTTAGTAATTCAGGCGTAGGCAATGCGCGTACTGAGTGTCC
>Ga0056121_1000129_pt1 | contig 35104 bp, 28 predicted proteins | sample WorMetHEROISLAND_FD_83872 | JGI IMG/M metagenome (GOLD analysis project Ga0056121, IMG submission 83872) | Marine gutless worms symbiont microbial communities from Max Planck institute for Marine Microbiology, Germany - Olavius sp. 1 HERON ISLAND ...
GCGGCGGCCAGGCAACGTGCGCGAGAACCTGCGCGGCCTGGTCGAGGCCTGGCGCAACCGGCAGATGCAGCGGGTGCTGGCCATGGGCCTGGCGACCTATGGCCCCGGCATGGCGCTCCTGGGCCTGTGGGGCGGGCCGTTTCTCGCCGACGTGCACGGCCTGGGCCCGCTCGCCCGCGGCAACCTGCTGTTCGCCATGGCGCTGGCCGGCCCGCTCGGCCTGCTGGTGATCGGCCCGCTCGACCGGGTGTTCAATTCGCGCCGCAAGGTGGTGCTGATCTTCGCCTCCAGCAAGGCGGCGGCGTTCGCCCTGCTGGCCGTGTTTGCCGACGCCAGCCTGTGGCTGATCGGCCCGCTCATGGTCTGGGTGATGTTCTCCCAGGCCTACTACGTCGCCGTGCAGTCGCAGTGCCGGGCGATCTTTCCCGACGCCATGGTCGGCCGCGCCACCACCTCGCTGAACATGGCGGCGGTCGGCGGGGTGGCGATCATGCAGTTCGCCACCGGCGCGATCATCGCCGCCTTTCCGCCCGAGACGGGCAGTGCGGCGATCGCCTCGCTGGCCGGCTATCGCTGGGTGTTCGCCTTCGTCGCCGTCGCCACGGCGGTGGCGGTGCTGGCCTACCGCGGCGTCGAGGACAGCGCGGTGCGGCCGGATTAAGATCCGCGCATAGGGGGAAATCGCCGCCGCCGCGCGCTATTCTCATTCCTCCCATGGACCTGTCAGACCTGCTGCAGACCACGCCGGCGGGGCTCTACTGCCCGGCCGCCGACCTCTACATCGACCCGGTGCGGGCGGTGTCGCGGGCGGTGATCACCCACGGCCACGCCGACCATGCCCGGCCCGGCCATGGCGCGGTGCTGGCGACGCCGGAAACCCTCGACATCATGCGCCACCGTCTGGGCGCCGAACGGATCGGCCGGGCGCAGGCGCTGGCCTACGGCGAGCCTCTGCGCCTGGACGGCGTCGAGCTGCGCCTGGTCCCGGCCGGGCATATCCTCGGCAGCGCCCAGGTGGTGCTGGAGCGCGGCGGCCGGCGGGCGGTGGTGTCGGGCGACTACAAGCGCAGCGCCGATCCCACCTGCGCCCCGTTCGAGGTCGTGCCCGCCGACCTGTTCGTCACCGAGGCGACCTTCGCCCTGCCGGTGTTCCGCCACCCGCCGGCGGCGGCCGAGGTCGGCCGGCTGCTGGCCTCCGTCGAGGCCTTTCCAGAGCGCTGCCACATCGTCGGCGCCTACAGCCTGGGCAAGGCGCAGCGGGTGCTGCGGCTGCTGCGCCAGGCCGGCTATGACACACGGGTCTGGGTGCATGGCGCGATCGCCAACATCAACGCCATCTACCAAGCCTACGGACAGGACTTCGGCGACACCGCGGCGCTGACGGAGGCGGACAAGGCGGACCTGACCGGCGCCATCGCCCTGGTGCCCCCCGGCGCCGGGGTCGACGCCATCGTCCGCCGCGCGACAGAGCCGATCTACGCCATGGCCTCTGGCTGGATGCGGGTGCGGGCGCGGGCCCGCCAGCGTGGCGTCGAGCTGCCGCTGGTGATCTCCGACCATGCCGACTGGCCCGAGCTGGTGCGCACCGTGGACGAGATGCCGGGCGAGGTCTGGATCACCCATGGCCGCGAGGACGCGCTGCAGCGCCACCTCGACCTGCGCGCGCGGCAGGCGCGCACGCTGTCGCTGGCCGGCTACGGCGACGAGGACGAGGGATGAAGGCGTTCGCCACGCTGCTCGACCGGCTGGCCTTCTCGCCCCGGCGCAGCGACAAGCTGCGCCTGCTGCAGGTCTATTTCCGCGACACGCCGGACCCCGATCGCGGCTACGCCCTGGCCGCGCTGACCGGCGGGCTCGAGTTCGCCCACGCCAAGCCGGCGCTGATCCGCGGCCTGGGCGCCGAGCGCAGCGACGAGGTGCTGTTCGCGCTGTCCTACGACTATGTCGGCGACCTGGCGGAAACGGTGGCGCTGATGTGGCCGGAACCCGCCGAACCGGCCGGGAGCCCGCCGTTGCGCCTCGCCGAGGTGGTGGAGACGCTGCAGCGCCTGGGGCGCAGCGAATTGCCGGCCCAGCTTGCGCACTGGCTCGACGGCCTCGACGCCGACGGTCGCTGGGCGCTGTTGAAGCTGATCACCGGCGGCCTGCGCGTCGGCGTGTCCGGCCGGCTGGCGCGTCAGGCGCTGGCCGGCCTGGGCGGGGTGCCGGTGACGGAGATCGAGGAACTCTGGCACGCCCTGACGCCGCCCTATGGCGAGCTGTTCGCCTGGCTGACCGGCACCGCCGGTCCGCCGCAGGTGTCGCTCGCCGGTGCCTTCCGCCCGGTGATGCTGTCGCACCCGCTGGAAGAAGCGGACCTGGCGGCGCTCGATGCGCGCGCTTTCGCCGCGGAGTGGAAATGGGACGGCGCCCGGGTCCAGCTCGCCGCTGGAGACGGCACGGCGCGGCTCTATTCGCGCAGCGGCGACGACATTACCGCGGCCTTCCCGGAAGTCGCCGAGGCCGCCGTCGACGCCGGCCTTGAGGCGGTGCTGGACGGCGAGCTGCTGATCGTGCGCGACGGCGTCGTTGCCCCCTTCGCCGATCTGCAGCGCCGGCTCAACCGCAAACGGGTGGGGGCCGGGCTGCGTCGCGATTTCCCGGCCCACGTCCGGGTCTACGACCTGCTGTTCGCCGGCGACGAGGATCTGCGGCCGCAGCCGTTCGCGGCCCGGCGTGCCCGGCTCGAGGCCTGGCTCACCGCCGCCGCGCCGGCCCGCTTCGACCTCTCGCCGCTGCTGGTTTTCACCGGCTGGGACGACCTGGCCGCCGCCCGCAGCGCCGAGCCGCTGCCCGGGGTCGAGGGACTGATGCTCAAGCGCTGCGACAGCCCCTACCTGGCCGGCCGGGTGAAGGGGCATTGGTTCAAGTGGAAGCGCGACCCGTTCGTGGTCGATGCGGTGCTGCTCTACGCCCAGCGCGGCCACGGCCGCCGCTCGTCGCTGTTCTCCGACTACACCTTCGGCGTCTGGCGCGATCGCGAGCTGGTGCCGGTAGGCAAGGCCTACTTCGGCTTCTCCGACGAGGAGTTGCGCCAGCTCGATCGCTGGGTACGCGGCCATACCGTCGACCGCTTCGGTCCGGTGCACCAGGTGACGCCCGCCCTGGTGCTGGAGATCGCCTTCGAGGGCCTGAACCGCTCCAACCGGCACAAGTCGGGCCTGGCCATGCGGTTTCCGCGGATTTCCCGCATTCGTTGGGACAAGCCGGCGGCCGAGGCCGACCGGCTGGCGGCCCTGCAGGCGCTGCTGCCTGGCTAGTGCCCACGACATAGGATCAGAGTCCTGTCGCGGGCACTCCAGTGCGCCTTTTAACGCGGACTTTACGGCTTCCGGCCCATGCTGGCGATGATGGCGCCCGGTCCCTGGCCGGGTGGCGGATGGTCGCGCCGTCTGCAGCGGAGTTGGCGGAATGAGTTACGACCTCGAAGGTCTCAAGGTGCTGCTGGTCGACGACAGCCTGCAGATGCGCGCGCTGGTCAGCCGGCTGTTGCTGGCGCTTGGCATCGGCAGCGTCGAGCTGGCGCAGAGCGGCAAGCACGCCATCGCCATGAACGAGAACTTCCGTCCCGATATCGTCATCACCGACTGGCTGATGGAACCGATGGACGGGATCGAGCTGACGCGCTACCTGCGCAACGACAAGAACAGCCCGGACCCGTTCATCCCGATCATCATGATGACGGGACATGCCGAGGTGGAGCGGGTTATGGAGGCGCGCGATGCCGGGGTCACCGAGTTCCTGGTCAAGCCGCTGTCGGCCAAGTCGCTGTGCGACCGCATCGTCTCGGTGATCGAGAAGCCGCGGCCGTTCATCCGCACCAAGACGTTCTTCGGCCCCTGCCGCCGCCGTCAGGGCTGGACCGGCTATACCGGTCCCGAACGGCGCAAGGGCAGCAAGGGTGCTGAGACCACCGATGCCCGTCAGCGCGGCGCCGACCGCGAACAGATGATCAACGAACTGCTGCGCGGCTGACCGCAGCGGACGCCGGAGGAAGCGCCATGTCGACAACAGGTGCCGCAGAGGACGCCGCCCCCGAGAAGGGCAAGCCGGGCGAATGCGAGGTCATCGAACGGCCGAACCAGCTGAAGAGCAAGGTCGGCAACCGGGCCGGATTCGACAATCGGGCGATGAAGCGGGCCGAGAAGGTGATCGCCGAGGAGAAGGTCAAGTTCATCAAGCGGATCGATCACCAGATCGTCCAGATCGAGAGCACCTTCGAGGTGATGCGCGATGCCGGCGAGTTCGACTGCGAACGGCTGTGGCTGATCGTCCACGACCTGCGCAGCGAGGCCGGCACCTTCGGCTATCCGATGCTGACGCAGATCGGCGGCAGCCTGTGCGACCTGCTGGACAGGCTCGAGGCGCCGAAGCCGCGTGACGTAAAGGTGATCCAGACGCACATCGCGGCCATGCGCTCGGTGGTCAGCCAGCGCCTGGAGGGCAACGACGACGACATCGCCAACGAGGTCGCTGCGGTGCTGCGCGACCTCGTCGACAACAAGGGCCGCTAGCGCCACCGGCCGCCGGCGCGGCGCCGCCGTGCCGTCGCCTTCCACCAAAGCCTGTGAGACAATCGCCGCCGTGAGGTAACGGCGGCAGCGATGACGGCAGGCGATCCCGAGGCACGCACCAGGGGCAGGTCCGGCGGCCGGCCCGGCACGCGGGCCGCCCGCTTCGCCGCACAGTTCGTCATCTATGCCGCGCTGACTTCTGCCTTCCTGCAGCTCGATCTCTTCGGCATCGATACCAAGCTGGACCGGCATTCCAGCGACATCATCAACCTGGTCGCCGGGCCGTTCTATCCGGTCGCCGGCCGCTCGCAGATGTCGGTGGTGGTGCTGGACGAGGTGACGGTCAGGGCGCGGCGCACGACGACCCGGCCGAAACTGAGCCTGCACGCGGAAGTGCTGTACTGGATCCGCCAGTTCCGTCCGAAGGCGGTGATGCTCGACATGTACTTCATCGATCCCCGCGTGGACGACAAGACCATGCCGCTGCTGCTGGGCGAGATCGAGGAATACGCCGACGCCGGAATTCCGCTGTATCTGGTGGCGCCACCGGCCGGATCCGAGAGCCTGCCCGAGATCGACGAACTGGTCCGCCGCAAGGGGGACGGCGTGCGCTTTGTGCCCGGGCCGTTCGGCACGGACGACGATCACGTCGACCGGTCCTATCTGGTCAAGGCGCCGCTCGATGGGCCGCCCGTCTACACCGCTTCCTTCCGGATCTACCACAGCCTGTTCGCGCCGGCGCTTGGCGAGATCGACCCGGCCGGGCGGGATGACGACCGGATGGCCCTGTTCTGGGGCACCCAGGCCGAATGGACCAACGCCCGCTGGCAGGAGGACTGCGCGAACGTCGTCTCCAATCCGCTGACGCGGTTGCGCAAGGCCGTGTTCGATCCCGTCGCCTTGCGCAAGACCTGCTTCTACACCCCGACCATCCCCACCGCCGAGCTGCTCACGGCAGAGGACGACAACGATCCCGACGTGCCGCACCTGATCCGCGATCGGGTCGTGTTCTACGGAACCTACCTGCGGGGCAGCCAGGATGTCGCCGTCTCGCCGGCGCACGGCCGGCTGCCCGGGGTCATGCTGCATGCGATGGCCCTGGACAACCTGATCAGTTTCGAAGGCCGCTACCTCGGCGATCGTCTCGCCGACATCGGCGGTCTGCGCCTGACCGGCACCCATCTCGAGCATCTCCTGGCCTGGCTGCTGGTCGCCCTGGTCCTGGCCTACCGCTGGCTCAGGACCAGCTGGCCGGAAGCCGACAACCTCGGCTGGACCCTGACGCGCTACTGGCTGGACATCTCGCTGGTCGGCCTGGTCGCCGTGCTGGTGTCCGGGGTCGCGCTGTTCGCCCTGGCCGCGTTCCAACTGGCGCCGATCAACTGGATCGGCCTGTTCGGGTTGTTTGCGCTGGTCGGCCTGTTGTCCCGGTTCGAGGTGCTGGAGAAGATCGGCGCCGCCCTGCCGGGCTGGCTCGGCCGCTGGTTTCCGACCGCACCGTGAAGCCCGTCACATTCGTTGCGTGCAAGCTGGGCTAGTCTTAGCCTGATCGTGATGGTGTCCTTCGTTTGCCGCCGGGGAAAGGCCGGCACGCGTGAGGAGGCAGGGCTATGCCGAGATGGTTCCGGGGCGTGCTGTTGCTGCTGAGCTTTGCCGCTCTGCCGGCGGTTGCGCTGGCGCAGCAGGCGGGCGACACGCTGGCGATCATCGACGTGCGCGGCAGCGCGCTGAAGCTCTATGCCAGTTCCAGCGGCAAGCAGCGGATCGCCAAGATCCCGGTCGCCGATCTGGACATGCCGTTGCCGGTCCTGGAGAAGGCCGACACCGGCCTGCTGCTGATCGAAGCGGGCGGCGTCGCCGGCTGGGTCAAGCCGATGGGGATCAAGACCAACAACATGCCGCGGCTGGTCAGCGTGTGCGACAAGACGGGAGCCAGGCAGCGGGTCGCCGGCGAGCGGATGATCGGCGAAGACTGCGGCAAGAAGCAGTGACCATGGGACGGCGACGTTGCGGCCTGGCGGCGTGCGCGCTGGCGCTGATGCTGGCGGCGCCGGCCGGCGCCCACGAACACGAGCCCGACCCCACGACCACGACCCAGGGCAGCGGCAACCCGTTCAAGGCCGTCAAGGGGTTGTTCGGCGGCGGCCAGGATGAGGACGAGCAGGCCGGGGCGACGGCGCTCGCCCGCTACCGCAGCGACGGCTTCGATTTCACCAGCCTGGTCAAGGACCGCCCCGAGATCCGGCGCGTATACCGCAGCATGGGGCACGGCGTGATCGACCACGACCGGCTCAAGGCCTATCTCAACAAGGTTGCCGCGGACATCGTCGCCGCCGGGCCGGAGCCCGGCATCCCGGTCGTCGTTCACCCGGTGGCGGTGACCGAGTTCAAGGCCGCGACCTACCCCGACGGCAGCATCGTCGTCGGCCTCGGCATGCTGCTCGACCTGGAGAACGAGGACGAGCTCGCCTTCGTGCTCTCGCATGAGCTGGCCCACGTCATCTACCGCCATCGCGGCATGGATTCGCTGATCGAAGCCCAGCGCAAGCTGATGAAGACGGCCCGGATCGGCCTCCAGCTCGTGGAAGGCTTCAACCAGATCGCCGGCAAGGAAGCGGTCGACACCGACGATGCGCAGAAGGCGGTGCTGATCGGCACCGCAGTGCATCAGGCGAGCGACATCATCATCGGCCCGGCCTTCACCCGCGAAGAGGAGGACGCGGCGGACCGGCTCGGCGTCGACCTGTTCCTGAAGGCCGGCTACGGCTACGGCGCGATCGCCAGCTTCTTCGAGAAGCAGATCGCCTGGGAGACCGACCCGGCCCGCCAGCCGGCGCGGCGCACCGAGGCCGAGCGCGAACAGGCCATGAACGAGGCGGTGCGCAAGGACGGCATCGCCGGGCTGTTCAAGGAGGCCGGCTCCGCCTTCAAGCAGGGCATCGGCGAACTCAAGGCCGACCTGAGCAAGCAGCACGATGACGCGGAGAAGCGCGCCGACAAGGTCAACGCCTACCTCGAAAAGCACTACGAGGATGCCGAGGCGGTGGCGCCGCGACCGCTGCCCTGGAAGGGGGGCGGCGACAAGGCGGTGGCCAGGCTGCTCGCCAACTACGTGGCGGCCCAGGAGGTCACCCCGGCGCTCGAGCGCGGCGACGTGGCAGAAGCCGAGCGCCTGGCCCGCAAGGGCATCGGCCGGCCGACCTCGAGCCATGGCTTCACCCGCCACGCCTTCTACCGCGTGCGCGCGCAGCAGGGCCGGCACGAGCTGGCGATGAAGAACCTGGAGCTTGCCCGCCGCGGCAACGAACCGTCGCTGGTGGTCTACAAGACCCTGGTCGGCGAGACGCAACGGGCCGGCGACCATGGCGCCGCCGTCGCCTACCTGGACGAGGCGCGGCAACGGCTCGACGATCCCCCGGGTTTGCTGCCGCTGCGGATCCGCCTCTACAAGCAGTCCGAGCGCGACGAGGACCTGCTCTCCCTGGTGCTGCAATGCGAGTACGACTATCCGCAGCTCGCCAAAGAGTGCAAAGAGGCTGTCGCCGCCGCCAAATGACGCGGCCCACTGGCCGATGCGGACAAGTTACTGGCGAACCGGGACAGGTTGACGTTTACGTCAACGTCAACTATATTCATGGGCAACTGACCGACCACTTTCTGGGGGTGATTTGCGCATGCAGCCGACATCGGCCAGCGCCCGTTTCGCGGTAGCCGGGATGCCCGAGCAGACGGGTCCCGAAACCTTCACCATCACCCAGTTGGCGGAGGAGTTCGGCGTTACCACTCGGGCCATCCGCTTCTACGAAGACAAGGACCTGATCCACCCGGGCCGCAACGGCCTGAACCGGGTCTACGGCCGGCGCGACCGGGCGCGGCTGAACCTGATCCTGCGCGGCAAGCGGCTGGGCTTTTCGCTCGCCGACATCAAGGAGATGCTCGATCTCTACGATCTCGACGACGGCCAGCGCGAGCAGATGCGGGTGACCCTGCACAAGGGCCGCGAACGGCTCGAGGCCCTGCAGCAGCAGCGCCAGGACATCGAGGACGCCATCGGCGAGCTTGAGGATGCCTGTCGCTACATGGAAGCATCCCTGAACAAGAAGAGCGGCGGCTGAACGCTGCCTGGCCGCCCGCCGACGAACGACGACAACGGGAGACGCCCCGCCATGAGCCCGTATCCACACCTTCTTGCGCCCCTAGACCTGGGCTTCACCACGCTGAAGAACCGGGTGTTGATGGGCTCGATGCACACCGGCCTGGAAGACGTGCCGGGTGGTTATGAGCGCATGGCCGCCTTCTTTGCCGAGCGGGCTCGCGGCGAGGTCGGCCTGATGGTGACCGGCGGCGTGCCGCCGAATGCGGAAGGCCGTTTCGGCCTCAGCGACGCGGCGCTCGACGAAACCGCCGACCTCGACGGCCACCGCCAGATCACCCGCGCGGTGCACGAGGCCGGCGGCAAGATCCTCATGCAGGTGTTGCACACCGGCCGCTACGGCCAGCACCCCGACGCCGTCGCGCCGTCGTCGATCCGCGCGCCGATCAACCGCGTCACCCCGCGCGAACTGACGGCGGCCGAGGTCGAGCAGACGATCGACGACTTCGCCGATTGCGCCGTGCTGGCCCGGGAAGCCGGCTACGACGGCGTCGAGATCATGGGCTCGGAAGGCTACCTGATCACCCAGTTCATCTGCGCCCGCACCAACCAGCGCCAGGACGACTGGGGCGGGCCCTACGAGAACCGCATCCGCTTCGCCACCGAAGTGGTGCGCCGCACCCGGGCCAAGGTTGGCCGCGACTTCATCATCATGTTCCGCATCTCGGTCCTCGACCTGGTCGACGGCGGCAGCACCGGCGAGGAGATCGTCGAGCTGGCGCAGGCGATCGAGGCCGCCGGCGCCGACATCCTGAACTCCGGCGTCGGTTGGCACGAGGCACAGGTGCCGACCATCATGCACTCCGTGCCGCGCGGGGCCTTCGCCTGGGCCAGCCGGCGGGTCAAGCAGGCGGTGTCGATCCCGGTGATCGCCTCCAACCGGATCAACAACCCGACCCAGGCCGAGACCGCGCTGGCGCGCGGCGACGCGGACATGGTGTCGATGGCGCGGCCGTTCCTGGCCGATGCCGACTGGGTCGGCAAGGCCATGGCCGACCGCGCCGACGAGATCAACACCTGCATCGCCTGCAACCAGGCCTGCCTCGACCACATCTTCACCGGCCAGGTGGCGACCTGCCTGGTCAACCCGCGGGCCTGCAACGAGACCGAACTCGCCATCGCCCCGGCCACCGCGGCGCGCCGCATCGCCGTGGTCGGCGCCGGTCCCGGCGGCCTGGCCTATGCCGCCACGGCGGCCGAGCGCGGCCACCTCGTTACCCTCTATGAAGCGGCCGACCGTATCGGCGGCCAGTTCAACATGGCCATGGCGATCCCCGGCAAGGAGGACTACGCCGAGACCATCCGCTACTACCAGGCACAGATCGACCGCCTGGGCATCGATCTGCGGCTGAACCATCGCGCCACCGCGGCGGAGCTGGCGGCGGCCGGCTACGACGAGGTGGTGCTGGCTACCGGCGTGACCCCGCGGGTGCCGGCGATCGACGGCCTGGATCACCCGATGGTGCTGTCCTATGCCGACGTGCTGTGGGATCGGGTGCCGGTCGGCAAGCGGGTGGCGATCGTCGGCGCCGGCGGTATCGGCTTCGACGTCGCCGAGTTCCTCAGCCATGCCGACGGACCGCAGGACCCGGCCCACCCGGACATCGAGGCATTCCTGGTCGAATGGGGCATCGACCCCGCGATCGGCACCGCCGGCGGCCTGGCACCGTCCGGTCCGCAGATGTCCTCGGCGCGGCAGCTCTACCTGTGCCAGCGCACCCCGGGCCGCTTTGGCGGCACCCTGGGCAAGTCGACCGGCTGGGCGCTGCGCGCCGGCCTGCAGATGAAGGGCATGGAGACGATCAGCGGCGTTGCCTATCGCCGGATCGACGATGCCGGACTACATATCACCGTTGACGGCGAGGAGCGCCTGCTCGAGGTCGACAACGTGGTGATCTGTGCCGGCCAGGAATCGCAGCGCGAGCTGCTGGCCGACCTCGAAGCCGCCGGCGTTACCGTGCGGCTGATCGGCGGCGCCGACGAGGCCGGCGAGCTGGACGCTCAGCGGGCCATCAACCAGGGCGTGCGGCTCGCCGCCGCCGCCTAGGAGCATTTCGACGCGTACCTCGGACAAGACCGCGAACCACGCGGCGCCGGAGGAAACGGACAACGGACACGCGCGGGGCGCCATGGGGGCGCGCCGCCAGGACAAGGAACGACGTGTGATGACCGATGTGGTGATTGCCGGCTACCTGCGCTCGCCTTTCACCCCCGCCAAGCGGGGCGAGCTGGCCAGGGTGCGGCCCGACGAGACCGCCGCCCAGGTAGTGAAGGCGCTGATCGAGAACACCGGGATCGACCCGGCCGATGTCGAGGACCTGATCATGGGCTGCGCCTTCCCGGAAGGCGAACAGGGCCTGAATGTCGCCAAGCTGGTCGGCATGCTGGCCGGCCTGCCGCAGGAGGTCGCCGGGGCGACGGTGAACCGCTTCTGCGGCTCGTCGATGCAGTCGGTGCACATGGCCGCCGGCGCGATCAAGCTGGGGGCGGGCGATGCCTTCATCTGCGCCGGCGTCGAAAGCATGACCCGGGTGCCGATGGCCGGCTTCAATCCGATGCCGCACCCGGGGCTCTACCAGGAGATGCCGGAAGCCTACATCTCGATGGGCGAGACGGCCGAGAACGTGGCGAAGAAATACGACATTTCCCGCGCCGCGCAGGAAGAGTTCGCGGTCGCCAGCCAGACCAAGGCGGCGGCGGCGCAGGCCGACGGGCGGCTGAGCGACGAGATCGTCGCCATCGTCGACCGCAACCGCAGCATCGACAGCGACGGCTGCATCCGCGCCGAGACCACGGTCGAGGGTCTGGCCGGGCTCGACCCCGCCTTCGCCAAGGACGGCACCGTCACCGCCGGCACCTCGTCGCCGCTGACCGACGGCGCCTCCGCCGTGCTGGTCACCTCGGCCGACTATGCCGCCGCCAATGGCCTCAAGCCGCTGGCCAAGGTGAAGTCGGTGGCCGTGGCCGGCTGCGCGCCCGAGCTGATGGGCCTCGGCCCGATCGGTGCCAGCCGCAAGGCGCTGGAGCGCGCCGGTGTGGCCATGGCCGACATCGACGTGGTCGAGCTGAACGAGGCCTTCGCCAGTCAGGCCATTGCCTGCATGCGCGACCTGGAGATCGACGCGGCCAAGACCAACCTGGACGGCGGCGCCATCGCCATCGGCCATCCGCTGGGCGCCACCGGCGCCCGCATCACCGGCAAGGCCGCGGCGCTGCTGCAGCGCGAAGGCAAGACGCTGGCCCTGTCGACGCAGTGCATCGGCGGCGGCCAGGGCATCGCCACCGTGCTGGAGGCCGTGTGATGAGCGAAATCCAGAAAGTCGCCGTGCTCGGTGCCGGCGTCATGGGCAGCGGCATCGCCGCCCATGTCGCCAATGCCGGCCACGAGGTGCTGCTGCTCGACGTGGTGCCCGAGGGCGCCAACGACCGCAACATGCTGGCCAAGGGCGCGATCGACCGGCTGAAGAAGACCAGGCCGGCGCCGTTGATGAAGAGCTCCTTCGCGCGGCGCATCACGCCGGGCAACCTGGAGGACGACCTGCCCAAGCTGGCCGAGGTCGACTGGATCTGCGAGGCCGTGCTGGAGGACCTCGGCGTCAAGCACAAGGTCTATGGCGAGGTCGAGAAGCACCGCAAGGACGGCTCGATCGTCACCTCCAACACTTCGACGATCCCGCTGGAGAAGCTGACCGAGGGCCTGCCGGAGCGCTTTGCCCAGGACTTCGCGATCACCCACTTCTTCAACCCGGCGCGCTACATGCGCCTGCTGGAGCTGGTCGGCGGCCCGCAGACCCGGCCCGAGGTTCTCGACGCCCTGCGCGCGTTCGGCGACCGGGCGCTGGGCAAGGCCGTGGTCGGCTGCAAGGACACGCCGGGCTTCATCGCCAACCGGATCGGCATCTACTGGTCCTACGTGGCGATGTCCGAAGCGATGCGGCTGGGCCTGACCGTCGAGGAGGCCGACAGCATCGTCGGTCGGCCGATGGGCATTCCCAAGACCGGCATCTTCGGCCTGGGCGACCTCACCGGCATCGACCTGGCGCCGCACGTCAACGCCTCCATGCTGGCGCTGCTGCCGGCCGATGACGCCTTCTGCCAGGCGTTCGAGGCCGACGGCCCGCTGGCCAGGCTGATCGCGAGCATGATCGAGCGCGGCATGACCGGACGCAAAGGCGGCGGCGGCTTCTACCGCCGGCGCAACGAGGCCGGCGAACGCGTCGACGAGGCGCTGGACCTGGAGACGGGCGAGTACCGCGCGACCGTCAAGGCGCGGCTCTCCAGCGCCCGGGCCGGCCGCAAGGGCCTGCGCGCCCTGGTCGAGCACGAGGACAAGGGCGGTCAGTATGCCTGGGCGGTGCTGTCCAGGGTGCTGAGCTACGCCGCCTCGCTGGTGCCCGAGATCGCCGACGACATCACCGCCGTCGACGAGGCCATGCGCACCGGCTATGCCTGGAAGTACGGCCCGTTCGAGCAGATCGACCAGCTCGGCAGCGGCTGGTTCGCCGAGCGGCTGTCCGCCGACGGCCTGCCCGTGCCGGCGCTGATCGCGACCGCGGCGGGCCGGCCGCTCTACAAGGAGGACGGCGAAGCCGCCGCCTACCTGACCACCGGCGGCGACTATGCCGATATCGTCGTCGCCGACGATGCCTGGCGGCTGGCCGACAGGAAGCGCGGGCGCGAGCCGATCAAGCGCAATGCCGGCGCCTCGCTGTGGGACGTCGGCGACGGTGTCGCCTGCCTCGAGCTGCACACCAAGATGAACGCCATCGACCAGGACGTCATCGTCATGCTGTCGGAGGCGGCGAAGATCGACCGCGCCGGCTACAAGGCGCTGATCATCGGCAACGACGGCGACACCTTCTCCGTCGGCGCCAACGTCGGCGTCGTGCTATTCGCCGCCAACGCGGCGATGTGGCCGGTCATCGAGCAGTCGATCGGCGGCCTGCAGTCGGCGCTGATGGCGCTGAAGTACGCCAAGTTCCCGGTGGTCGGCGCGGTCGCCGGCATGGCGCTGGGCGGCGGCTGCGAGATCGCCCTGCACTGCGATGCCGTGCAGGCGCACGCCGAGAGCTACATGGGCTTGGTCGAGGTCGGCGTCGGCGTGATCCCCGCCGGCGGCGGCAGCAAGGAGATGGTGACCCGCGCCATGGCCAACAAGAAGCGGCCGGGCGGGCCGATGCCGGCGCTGATGCAGGCCTTCGAGCAGATCTCCATGGCCAAGGTCGGCACCTCGGCGGCGGAAAGCCAGGCGATGCTGTATCTGCGCGACGGCGACGGCATCACCATGAACCGCGACCGCCTGCTGGCCGACGCCAAGGCACGGGCGCTGGCAATGGTCGACGGCTATGCCCCGCCGGAGCCGGCGGTGCTGAACCTGCCGGGCCCGACGGCGCAGGTCGCCGTGGACATGGCGCTCGAGGGCTTCATCGCCTCGGGCAAGGCCACCGCCTACGACGGCGAGGTCGCCCGGGCGCTGGGCCGCGTGCTGTCCGGCGGCGATACCGACGTCACCGAGGAGGTGACCGAGAAGAAGCTGCTGGAGCTGGAGCGCGAAGCCTTCGTCGCCCTGGTGAAGAACGAGAAAACGCTGGACCGCATCGAGCACATGCTCGAGACCGGCCGGCCGCTGCGCAACTAGACAAGCGATAGAGGGGAAAGACCGATGCCTAGCTATCAGGCCCCCGTGCAGGACTACCGTTTCCTGCTCCACGACCTGCTGCAGGTCGAACGCTACGCCAACATCCCCGGCTTCGAGGAAGCCACCCCCGACCTGATCGACGCCATCCTCGAGGAAGGCGGCAAGTTCATGAGCGAGGTGGTGCAGCCCTTGAACCAGGTCGGTGACGAGGAAGGCTGCACCCTGAAGGACGGCGAGGTGACCACGCCGACCGGCTTCAAGGAGGCCTATCAGGCCTACGTCGAGGGCGGCTGGGCCGGCCTCACCGCCGATCCCGATTACGGCGGCCAGGGCCTGCCGGCGGTGCTGGGTTTCGTCTTCTCGGAGATGATGAGCAGCGCCAACATGGCCTTCGGCATGTATCCGGGGCTGACCCACGGTGCCTACGAGGCGCTGCACCATTGGGGCAGCGACGAGCAGAAGCAGATGTACCTGCCGAAGCTGGCGACCGGCGAGTGGACCGGGACGATGAACCTGACTGAGCCGCACTGCGGCACCGACCTGGGCCTGATGCGCACCAAGGCGGAGCCGCAGGACGACGGCAGCTATGCCATCACCGGCACCAAGATCTTCATCTCCGCCGGCGAGCACGACCTGGTCGAGAACATCATCCACCTGGTGCTGGCGAAGATCCCCGGCGGGCCGAAGGGCATCGGCGGCGTTTCGCTGTTCCTGGTGCCCAAGTTCCTGGTCAACGAGGACGGCTCGCTGGGCGAGCGCAACGCCGTCGCCGTCGGCGCCCTGGAAGAGAAGATGGGCATCCACGGCAACTCGACCTGCGTTATGAACTACGACGGCGCCAAGGGCTGGCTGATCGGTGCCCCGCACAAGGGCATGCGGGCGATGTTCACGATGATGAACGCGGCCCGCCTGGGTGTCGGCATCCAGGGCCTGAGCCAGTCGGTGGTGGCCTACCAGAACGCCGTCACCTACGCCAACGACCGCCTGCAGGGCCGTTCGCTGACCGGCGTGAAGGCGCCCGAGCAGCCGGCCGATCCGATCATCGTCCATCCCGACGTGCGGCGCATGCTGCTGACGGTCAAGGCGTTCAACGAGGGCGCCCGGGCGCTCGCGCTCTACACCGGGCTGATGATCGACTTCGCCCACAAGCACCCGGATGCGGAAGAGGCCAAGGCGGCCGACGAGTTCGCCGCCCTGCTGACGCCGGTGATCAAGGCCTACCTGACCGACGCCGGCTTCGAGAACACCGTCACCGCCATGCAGTGCTACGGCGGTCACGGCTACATCCGCGAATGGGGCATGGAGCAGTTCGTGCGCGACGCCCGCATTGCGCAGATCTACGAGGGCGCCAACGGCATCCAGGCGCTCGACCTGGTCGGCCGCAAGCTGCCGCAGAACATGGGCCGCCTGCTGCGCCGGTTCTTCCATCCGGTCGATGCCTTCATCCGCGACAATGCCGCCGACCCGCAGATGCAGGAGTTCGTCATGCCGCTGGCCAAGGCGTTCGGCCAGCTGCAGGCGGCGACCCAGCACGTGGCCATGGAGGGCATGAAGAACCCCGACGAGGCCGGGGCCGCGTCGAGCGACTATTTGCGCCTGTTCGGCCTCACGGCGCTCGCCTTCATGTGGGCGCAGATGGCCAAGATCGCGCACGAGAAGCTCGCCAACGGGGCCGACGACAAGGCCTTCTTCGAGACCAAGCTGGCCACCGGGCGCTTCTTCATGAAGCGGATGCTGCCGGACACCTCGGGCCTGCTGGCCAAGGTCACCGCCGGGGCCGAAACGCTGATGGCGCTCGACGCCGAAGCGTTTTCGGCCTAGAGCAACGACAACCCGAAAAGGGAGGAACCGCCATGACCGCCATGCCCCGCTCGCTGTTCGGCGAGGAGCACCGGATCTTCCGCGACATGGTGCGCCGCTTCGTCGACGAGGAGCTGGTCCCGCATCACGACCAGTGGGAGAAGGACGGCCAGATCAGCCGCGAGGCCTGGCTCAAGGCCGGCGAACTGGGCCTGCTGTGCGCCTCCATGCCGGAGGAGTACGGCGGCGCCGGCACCGACCGGCTCTACTCCATCATCCTGATGGAGGAGCTGGCCCTGGCCGGGACCAGCGGGCCCGGCTTCGGTCTGCATTCGGAGATCGTCGCCCCCTACATCCTGCGCTACGGCTCGGAAGAGCAGAAGCAGCGCTACCTGCCGAAGATGGCCAAGGGCGAGATGATCGGCGCCATTGCCATGACCGAGCCCGGCACCGGCTCCGATCTGCAGGCCGTGCGGACGACGGCGAAGAAGGACGGCAACGAGCTGGTGATCAACGGCGCCAAGACCTTCATCACCAACGGCCAGATGAGCGACGTGGTCATCGTCGTCGCCAAGACCGATCCGGAGAAGGGCGCCAAGGGCACCAGCCTGGTGCTGGTCGAAACCGGCACCGAGGGCTTCCGCAAGGGCCGCAACCTCGACAAGGTGGGGATGAAGGCGCAGGACACCTCGGAACTGTTCTTCGACGACGTCCGCGTGCCCATGACCAACCTCCTGGGCGAGGAAGGCATGGGCTTCGTCTACCTGATGCAGGAGCTGGCCTGGGAACGCCTGCAGGTCGCCGTCGGCGCGGTCGCCAACATGGAGGCGGCGCTCAACTGGACCATCGACTACACCCGCGAGCGCAAGGCTTTCGGCAAGGCCGTCGCCGAGTTCCAGAACACCCGCTTCAAGCTGGCCGAGGCCAAGACCCACGTCACCGTCGCCCGCGCCTTCGTCGACCGCTGCATCGATTTGATGATGGACGGTAAGCTCGACGCCGATACCGCGGCGATGGCGAAGTGGTGGTGCTCGGACATGCAGTGCAAGCTGATCGACGAGTGCCTGCAGCTGCACGGCGGCTACGGCTACATGTGGGAGTACCCGATCGCCCGCGCCTGGGCCGACGCCCGGGTGCAGCGCATCTACGCCGGCACCAACGAGATCATGAAGGAAATCATCGGCCGCGCCCTCTGAGGCGCGGTCACAGGGCCTCATCCTTCGAGACGGGCCGTCGGCCCTCCTCAGGATGAGGAAACACATTGGAGTTCGCCCTCATCCTGAGGAGGCCGCGCTAGCGGCCGTCTCGAAGGATGAGCCGCACGACATGAAAAACCGGAGGACGTCGATTCATGCCTGACGCTTACATCTACGACCATGTCCGCACGCCGCGCGGCAAGGGCCGCGCCAGCGGCTCGCTGCACTCGGTGACGCCGATGGAGCTCGCCTCGACGGCGCTGCGCGCGGTGCGTGACCGCAACGACCTGGATACCGCCAACGTCGACGACGTGGTGCTGGGTTGCGTCGCCCCGGTCGGCGAGCAGGGCGCCGACATCGCCCGCGTCGCCGTGATCAACGCCGACTACGCCGAAAGCGTCGCCGGCGTGCAGATCAACCGCTTCTGCGCCTCCGGCCTGGAGGCGGTCAACATGGCCGCCGGCCAGGTCATGTCCGGCCAGTCGGACATGGCGATCGGCGGCGGCGTCGAGAGCATGAGCCGGGTGCCGATGGGTTCCGACGGCGGTGCCTGGGCCTCCGACCCGGCCGTCGCCTTCAAGAGCTATTTCGTGCCCCAGGGCATCTCCGCCGACCTGATCGCCACCAAGTACAGCTACAGCCGCGACGACGTCGACGCCTATGCCGTGGAAAGCCAGAACCGGGCCAAGGCGGCCTGGGACGACAACCGCTTTGCCGGATCGATCGTCCCGGTCAACGACATCAACGGCCTGACCGTGCTCGACCGCGACGAGCACATGCGGCCCGAGACCGACATGCAGTCGCTGGCCTCGCTGGACCCGTCGTTCACGGTGCCGGGCGAGCAGTTCGGCTTCGACTCGGTGGCGATCCAGCGCTACCCGGAGGTCGAGCGGATCGAGCACGTGCACCACGCCGGCAACTCCTCGGGCATCGTCGACGGTGCCGCCGCGGTGCTGGTCGGCACGAAGGAGATGGGCGAGCGCCTCGGCCTGACGCCGCGCGCACGCATCCGCAGCTTTGCCTCGATCGGCTCGGAGCCGACGATCATGCTGACCGGCCCCTCGCATGCCGCCGAGAAGGCGCTGAAGAAGGCCGGCATGGGCACGGGCGACATCGACCTGTGGGAGCTGAACGAGGCCTTTGCCGCCGTGGTGCTGCGCTTCATGGAAGCGCTCGACGTCGACCACGGCGACATCAACGTCAACGGCGGCGCCATCGCCATGGGCCACCCCCTGGGCGCGACCGGGGCGATGATCCTCGGCACGGTGCTCGACGAGCTGGAGCGCACCGGCAAGTCGACCGCGCTGGCGACCCTGTGCGTCGGCGCCGGCATGGGTACGGCGACCATCATCGAGCGGGTCTAGCGCCCGACCTCGCGCCTCATCCTTCGAGACGCCCGCTGACGCGGGCTCCTCAGGATGAGGAAACGGAATGACCTCATCCTGAGGAGCGCCCTTTAGGGCGCGTCTCGAAGGATGGCGTCCGCAAGACACGGAGAACGAGAATGATCGACTATTCGGTCGACGGCGACGGCATCGCCACCATCGCCTGGAACGTCAGCAACCGCCCGATGAACGTGATGAACGCCGAGAGCGTCGCGGCCTACGCCGAGGCGGTCGACAAGGCGCTGGCCGACGACGCGGTGAAAGGGGTGATCGTCACCTCCGCGCGCAAGGAATTCCTGGTCGGCGCCGACCTGTCGGCGATGGGCGGCAGCGCCACGGCCGAAGCCCTGGCCGGCTTCGTTGCCCCCATCAACGAGCTGTTCCGGCGCATCGAGAAGTCCGGCAAGCCGTTCGTTGCCGCCATCAACGGCCACGCCCTGGGCGGCGGCTACGAGACCGCGCTGGCCTGCCATCGCCGCATCGTCGCCGACGACGCCAAGATCAAGATCGGCCTGCCGGAGGCCAAGGTCGGCCTGCTGCCCGGCGCCGGCGGCACCCAGCGGCTGCCGCGGCTGATCGGTATCCGCCCGGCCCTGCCGCTGCTGCTGGAGGGCAAGGAGCTGCGCCCGCAGGCGGCGCTGCAGGCCGGCATGATCGACCAGGTGGTGCCGGCGGACGAGTTGCTGGCCGAGGCCAGGCGCTGGCTCCTGGACGAGGGCCAGAAGCGCGAGAACCACACCCAGCCGTGGGACCGCAAGGGCTTCAAGATCCCCGGCGGCGCCGTGCAGTCGCCCGGCGGCCAGCAGACCTTCGTCGCCGGCACGGCGATGCTGCATGCCAAGACCTACGGCAACTACCCGGGCCAGCAGAACATCATGTCCTGCGTCTACGAGGGCTGCATCGTCGACATCGACACCGGCGTGAAGATCGAGACGCGCTATTTCGTCAACACCGCGCTGAGGCCGGAATCGAAGAACCTGATCCGCTTCTTCTTCTCTATGACCGAGGCCAACAAGGGCGCGCGCCGGCCCAAGGACGTCGCGCCGGCCAAGCTTGGTCGCATCGGCATCCTCGGCGCCGGCATGATGGGCGCCGGCATCGCCTATGTCACCGCGCTGGCGGGCATGGACGCGGTCCTGCTGGACACCAGCCAGGAAGCGGCGGAGAAGGGCAAGGCCTATTCCGAAGGCCTGCTGAAGAAGCGCGCCGCGCGCGGCCGCATGAGCCAGGAGGCGGCGGCCGAAATCCTGGCGCGGGTCCGGCCGACCACCGACTTCGCCGACCTGGCCGACTGCAGCCTGGTGATCGAGGCGGTGTTCGAGAACCGCGAGATCAAGGCCGAGGTGACGCAGAAGACCGAGGCGGTGTGCGGCGAGGACCTGGTGTTCGCCTCCAACACCTCGACCCTGCCGATCACCGGTCTGGCCAAGGCGTCGGCCCGGCCGGAGCGCTTCATCGGCCTGCATTTCTTCTCGCCGGTCGACCGCATGCCGCTGGTCGAGATCATCCGCGGCGAGCAGACCTCGGACGAGACCCTGGCCAACGCCATCGACTACGTGAAGGCGATCCGAAAGACGCCGATCGTGGTCAACGACAGCCGCGGCTTCTACACCTCGCGCGTGTTCGCCACCTACGTGCGCGAAGGCCTGGCGATGCTGGCGGAAGGCATCTCGCCGGCCTTGATCGAGAACGCCGGCAAGATGGCCGGCATGCCGGTCGGCCCGCTGGCGTTGGCCGACGAGGTCTCGCTCGACCTGATGCACAAAGTCGGGACCCAGACCCGCAAGGACCTGGGCGACAAGTACGTCGAGGGGCCGGCCGATCCGGTGATCGGCAAAATGGTCGACGACCTGGGCCGGATCGGCAAGAAGGCGGCCAAGGGCTTCTACGACTACCCCGAGGGCGGCACCAAGCGGCTGTGGCCGGGCCTGGCCGAGAGCTGGCCGCCGGCGGACGCGCAGCCGGACGTCGAAGAGGTCAAGAAGCGGCTGATGTACATCCAGTCGGTCGAGGCCGCGCGCTGCATGGAAGAGAACGTGGTCACCGACCCGCGCGACGCCGACGTCGGCTCGGTCATGGGCTGGGGCTTCCCGGCCGCCCGCGGCGGTGTCGCCAGCCAGGTCGACATGGTGGGCAGCGAGGCTTTCGTGGCCGAGTGCGATCGCCTGGCCCAGGCTTACGGACCGCGCTTCAGCGTGCCGCAGTCCCTGCGCGACCTGGCGGCCGCGGGTCGCGGCTACTACAGCCAAGCCGACGCGGCGTAACGCCTTTGCCGCAATATTCTTGGTGGGGGCGGGTCGCAGACCCGCCCTTTGCCGTTCCTAGACCGGGCGTTCGCCGACCACGGTGACGCGCTGCATCAGCCGGGCTTGCGGGAAATAGTCCGCGGCAGCGAAATGCTGGGTGCAGCGGTTGTCCCAGAAGGCGATGGAGTTCTCGCGCCAGCGGAAACGGCATTGGAAGTCCGGGCTCTGCAGGTGCTCGTAGAGCAGGCGCAGCAGCGCCTCGCTCTCCTTCTGCCTGACGTCCTTCAGGTGGCTGGTGAACACCGAGTTCACGAACAGGCTCTTGCGCCCGGTCACCGGGTGGGTGCGCACCACCGGATGCTCCATCGGCGGCCGGGTCTTGCGCGCGGCGGCGAACCTGTCCCAGTCGACCTCGCGTTCCGGCACGCCGACGCCGAAGAAGGGCCGGGCGTAGTCGTGCACCGCGGTCATGCCGTCGAGGAAGTGCTGCAGCCGGTCGGACAGCGCCTCGTAGGCCATGTAGGTGTTGGCCCAGAGGGTATCGCCGCCGTGCTCGGGGATCACCTTGCCGTGCAGGATCGAGCCCATGGGCGGGCGTTCCTCGAAGGTGACGTCGGTGTGCCAGGCGTTGATCCGGGGCGGCCTGGTTTCGTCGTTCTCCAGCACCAGCACCTCCGGATAGCCCTCGAGCTGCGGCGCATAGGGATGCACGTGCAGCTCGCCGAAGCTGCGGGCGAAGGCGATGTGCTGATCGGGGGTGATGTCCTGGTCGCGGAAGAAGATCACCTGGTGCGCCATCAGCGCGTCGTGGATCTCCTGGAACGTCTGGTTGCCCAGCGGTTCCGCCAGGTCGACGCCCTGGATCTCGGCGCCGAGCGCGCCCGTCAACGGGTGCACCTCGATCTGCTGCTCGTTCACCGGCGTTCCTCCCGTTCCTGCCGTGCCGGCCAGCTTACGGTTCGCGCCCGGGCTCGGCCAGGGTCTCGTCTTCCACCTCCCACGGATAGAGCCGCGGGACGATCACGTTCAGCGCCGTGGCCACGACAATGGCGATGGCGCAGCCGGCGAAGAACAGCAGCCAGCTGTCCGGCCGCAGCGCACCCAGCGAAACGATCACCAGCAGCAGGGGGATGTCGAGGAAGTGGGTGAAGGAGGCGAGCTGCTCCGCCCGCGCCCGGCGCAGCGGCTCGGTCACCCGGCCCTGGGCCAGGGCCTCCCGGGTCAGCCGGCGCAGCCGCGTGAAATAGAGCCGGGTGACGGTATTGCCCTCGATCGCCTCGAGCGCGAACAGCAGCACCATGCCGGCGAGCCAGGGCGTGCCCAGGAAGTCCCAGCCGCCGTGGTAAACGACGATCAGCCAGGTGCCGCTGATCGCCAGCAGGATCGCCCCCGGCACCACCAGGCCGTCGTAGAACAGGGCAATGAAGCCGACCGCCTGGGCGAACAGCTTCAGGTCGCGGACCTGGCGCGAGCGCATGTCGGCGACGAACACGCCGATCAGGCCGGCGCCCATCAGGATCAGGCCGATGAAGTGGACGAAGCGCAGCAGCAGGAATTCGTCGAGCATGACAGCCTCCGTTTGGCGTGCTCAGCCGTGCAGGGCGGCTGAGCGTGCGCCGAGCTGTGGCCGGAACACGGCCAGAGCCAGGACCAGGGCAAGCATGGCGATATTGGCGGCGCCGGCGATGCTTTCGCGCGCCTTCAGCGCAGCGACCGCGGTCATCGTCGCCTGACCCTCCGCCGCCTGCGCGGCCAGGGTCGCCAGCTCGGCGCTGATGGGGGTGAGCACGAGCAGGCCGTTGGCGGCGATCAGCAGCACGAGCAGCAGCTTCAACTGCAGCCACCTGGCGTGCAGCAGCCGGCGCCGGCGCAGCAGCACCACCGCGCCCGTGGCCATCGCCGCCAGCAGCGCGCTGCCGGTCAGTCCGGCCGTCAGCAGGTGCTTCGCCTGATACCAGACCAGGGCGATGGCCGGGTCCGCCGCGCGGCCGGCGGCCACGCCGAGCAGGATGTGCCCGGGAATGCTGCCGACGAACACGCTGACGGCAGTGAGATGCAGGAACTTGAGGACTTTCTGCATGCTCTTCGCAGCTCCTTGTTGTCAGGTCCGGTTCACGTGCCCCCGCAGCGCCTGCAGGGCCGTCGTCGCCGTATGGATCTCGGCCGCGGGCACGGCGGCTGCCAGCGCGTCGGCCCAGCCGGCTTGGCGGGCGTTGACGGTGGCCAGGCGCCGTCGCCCCAACGCGGTCAGCTGCAGCAGCGGCGCCCGCTTGTGCTGCGGATTGTCGCTCTGTGCCAGCAGGCCGTCGGCGACCAGCTCGTTGGCCAGCCGTTGCACGCTTTGCCGGGTGAGGCCCATCTCGCGGGCGACCTGTGAGACCGTCATCGGCGTCTGCTCGAGCGCCCCCAGGACCTGCCAGCGGGCGCTGGTGAGGCCCAGGTCGCGGGTCATCGCATCGCCGGCGGCGAGCAGCGCGCCATTGAGGCGGAAGACCTCCAGCACCAGGTCGGTGACGGCATCGCCGGCCGCGGTGCGAAGGCTGACTGTCGTCTCGTCCATCATCATGACAGCATATTGTCAAAACGACAGTATACTGTCAAGTTGTTTGTTGTCGCTTGCGGTTCGACCCCGGGCGATGCGCTCCTGTAGGCTGACCAGAGAGAAAAACGAACAGGGGACGCCGGCATGAAGACCTCGATCAGCGTGGGCGGCTATGCCCGCACCGATGTCGACGGCACGGTCGAATTCGTGCTGCAGGCGGAGGCATTGGGCGTCGATACGGTCTGGTGCGCCGAGGCCTGGGGCCAGGATGCGATCACCGCGCTGACTTGGCTGGCGGCGAAGACCAGCCGGATCGGCCTCGGCACCGGGATTATGCAGATCAGCGCCCGGGTACCGTCGATGACGGCGATGACGGCGCTGTCGCTGCAGGCCTTGAGCGGCGGCCGTTTCACCCTCGGCCTGGGCGCCAGCGGTCCGCAGGTGGTCGAAGGGCTGCACGGCGTGCCTTATGCGGCACCGCTGACGCGGCTGAAGGAGACGGTCGAGATCGTCCGTATGGCCTGCCGGGGCGAGAAGCTGGCCTACGAAGGCAAGAAGCACGTCCTGCCGCGCCCGGGCGGCGAGGGCAAGGCGATCCGGCTCGATCATCCGCCGACGGAGATCCCGATCTTTCTCGCCACCCTGGCGCCCAGGTCGCTGGAATACACTGGCGCCGCCGCCGACGGCTGGCTCGGCACCTCGTTTTCGCCGGAGCATGCCGAGGCGCACCTGAGCCATATCCGCCGCGGTGCCGAAGCCGCCGGCCGCAGCCTCGACGACATCGAGCTCAACGTCGCCTGCTCGGTCGCCATCGGCGACGATGTCGAAGCGCTGATCGAGTCGCGCCGGCCGGCGGTCGCCTTCAACATGGGGGCGATGGGCTCCGCCCAGACCAACTTCTACAACGAGGCCTTCCAGCGTGCTGGCTTCGCCGACGACGCGCTGGCGATCCAGCAGCTCTGGCTCGACGGCAAGCGTCGGGAAGCGGCGGCGCGGGTGCCGGATGCCATGATCACCCAGTTCGGCGCCATCGGCACGGCCGAGATGGTGCGCGAGCGTGTCCGCGCCTACCGCGCGGCCGGGATCGACGGCCTGAACCTGCGCCTGGAGGCCGACGGGCCGGCAGCCAAGCTGGCCCTGCTCGAGCAGGTGGTCGACATCGTCCGCACCACCACGTGACGTCCCCGCCGCCGGTCCGGCGGTCGACCGAAACGAAGAGGCCCGGGCGTTGCCCGGGCCTCTTGCCGTTTCCGTCCGAACCGCGTCAGGCGGCGCGCACCTTGTCGAGGAAACCCTGAACCTGTTGCTTCAGTTCATCCGACTGCGTTGTCAGGTTCCGAGCCGCGGTCAACACCTCGCCGGCGGCGTCGCCGGTGGCCGTTGCGCCCTGGCTGACCTTGGTGATGTTGGTGTCGACCTGGTTGGTGCCGCGGGCGGCCTCCTGCACGTTGGTGCTGATCTCGCCGGTGGCCGAGCCCTGCTCCTCCACCGCGGCGGAGATCGCCCCGGCGATTTCGCTCAGCTTGCGGATCGTCCCGGCCACGCCCTCGATCGCCGTCACCGCGCTGTCGGTCGCTTGCTGGATCGAGCCGACCTGGCCGGCGATTTCGCCGGTCGCATTGGCGGTCTGGTTGGCAAGGTTCTTCACTTCCGAGGCGACCACGGCAAAGCCCTTGCCGGCTTCGCCGGCGCGGGCAGCCTCGATGGTGGCGTTCAGCGCCAGCAGGTTGGTCTGCCCGGCGATGTCGTTGATCAGCTCGACCACCTCGCCGATCTTCTGCGAGGCGTCGGCCAGCTCCTGCATCTGCCGGCCGACCCGGTCGGCTTCGTCGACCGCTTCGCGGGAGATGTTGGAGGAGTCGGCGACCTGCCGGGCGATCTCCTGTACGGAACCGGTCAGCTCCTCGGTCGCCGCGGCCACGGTCTGCACGTTGGCGGTCGCCTGTTGTGACGCGGCGGCGACGTTGCCGGACTGCTCCGACGTCTCCTTGGCGGTGTCCGACATGCTGCGCGCCGATCCTTCCATCTGCCCGGCCGAACCGGCCACGCCGTCGACCACGCCCATCACGCCGGCTTCGAACTGGTTGGCGAGCTCGAGCATCTCCTGCTTGCGCTGTTTCTCGGCGCGCTGCTTCTGCTCGGCCTGTTCGGCTTCCATCCGCTCCATCTCGACGGCATTCTGCTTGAACACCTCGACCGCCTTGGCCATGGAGCCGATCTCGTCACCGCGCTCGCTGCCGCTGATGGCGACGGACCTGTCGCCGTCGGCCAGCTTGTGCATGACCTCGGTCAGCGCCGCCACCGGGCCGGTGATCGAGCGGACGATGACGAACACCAGCGCGGCGGTCACGGCCAGCAGGATCGCCGTCACCACGGCGGAGACCAGGAAGCTCGTCCAGGCCGCGCTTTCGCGGGCGCCTGCGATCGCCTGGAGGTGCGCGGCAACATTGTCCTCGACCTGCTTCATCAGCTCGATCTTGGCGGTGATCTGCTGGAACCAGGCGGGACCCGTGATGCCGCCCATGTCGCCGGTCTGCGGCGAGGCGATGGCGACCGTCCGCATCGCCTCGACCCCCGCCACGGCATCGCCGGTCATGATCTCGTCGTGGAAGGCGACCTGCTCCGGGCCGGCGTAGAGGCGGAAGTTGTTGAAGAACAGCTCCTGGGCGCCGATCAGGCGGACGAAATTGTTGTAGATCGCCGGCCTGAACTCGCCCGAACCGAAGCCGCTGGCGCCCATGGCGCGCTCCCGGCCGGCCCGTTCCTTACCCTGCAGGAAGGCGATGTAGGCGCTGATCTCCTTGCTGACGGCATCGTCGTTGCTGGCCCGCAGCATCTGCTCGACCACACCCAGCAGCGACATGATGGTGCCGGTGTAGTAGGACGCCATCTGCGGCACTTTGACGCTGAACTGGTCGACTTCGCCACGTTGCGCTTCGAGTTCCGCCATCCGGGCGACCGCTGCCTGGGCAGCGATGCCCAGCGCTTCGCCGTAGGCGGCGAAGTCGAACGCTGCGAAGGCGTCCTCCAACGTGCCGCGGCTGGCGGTGGTGCTGTCGCGCTGGCCGGGCAGCTCGTCGGCAAAAACCTTCCCCCTGGAACCGATGAAGCCGGCGGACAGGCCACGCTCCTTCTGCAGCTCGTGGACCATGGCGCTAACGGTCGGCGCCAGACGGGCGAGATCGCCCACCCGGCGCAGATCCTGCGAGGCGGAAAACTTCTCGACCATCGACAGGCCGGAGTACGCAACCAGACCGATAATCGGCACGAGAATGGCGGCAAGAACGCGCACACCCACCTTCAAGTTGGAAAACCAGGCGAACATCATTGCCTCCGCTAATCTTCGGGGCCCGCGCGCGGTTTTGGGTGCCGGGGCTGGCGCGGGTTATATCGGCCACAGGTTCTCCCATCGTTAAATTCACGTTTCCCAATGAACTCGCACCGGCGAACGCAAGAATTCATGCCGGCCCGCGTCTTTGCACGTCGTTCGTATGTGCAGCTGATACTTGCGGACGCGTGGCGACAGCGCGAAGGATAAATCGGAGTATGCTTATATAAGATTTACCTAAACTATGTGATGTCGCGCCGAGTTGTCCGGTCGACACGAGCTCCGTGCTGCCCGCCGGACCCCGTTGCCCGGGGGCGCGGCCGTCAGCCGGTCGGCCGCGGGCGGATCAGCTCGTTGCGGCCGCAGGCGTCGACGCCGCTGACCTGATACAGGGTGCGGTAGGTGTGCTCGACCACGCCCAGTTCTACATGCTGGCGTGCCGCCAGATCGCGGTCGAAGTGCGAGGTCGCCGGCATGTAGCGAAAGGTGACGGCGCGCCGTCGCCGGTCCGAACGGTTCGGCCCCGACCCGTGCACGATGTAGACGTCGTGCAGGCTGAGCTGGCCCGCCTCGAGCTCGATCGGCGCGGCCTTGCTGCGGTCGTAGGCCTCCGGCGGCAGCTCCTGATTCAGCGTGAGGTCGTCGCTGTCATTGCGGCGGTGCGCGTTCAGGGTCCTGGCCTTGTGCGAGCCGGGAATTAGCCACAGGCAACCGTTCTCGAGCGTTGCGTCGTCGAGCGCCACCCATGCGGTGCAGGTGGCCAGCGGCCGGATCGGCCAGTACCCCCCGTCCTGGTGCCAGGGCGTGGCCTTGCCGTTGCCGGCCGGCTTGCCGAAATAGCCCGAGCTCCAGAGGATGATGTCGTCGCCGATGACCTGGCGCACCAGCGCCAGGACGTCTTCGTTGCGCGCGAACGTCGGCCAGGGCTCGCCTTCTTCCAGCAGCGCCGGGTGCAGGTCCGCATACTGCGGGTGCGCGGCCAACATCGCGTCGGCGGCCAGGCGCATGGCATCGAGCTGCGCCGCCGGCAGGTGCCAGTTGGGAATGACGTAGCCGTGCTCGTGGTAGTGGGCGATATCGGCGGCGCTCAACATCGGCTCATCCTCCTGGTCGCCGGCGCCCGACTGCCGCGGGCGTTCGTTGCGATGATATCCCGGCCGGACCGGCGCCGGTAGCTACTGGCCGGCGTCGACCTTCGGTTGGTGCAGCGCTGCCAGCTCGGACAGGGTGACGCCGGAAAAGCCGGCCTGCGCCAGTTGCGGCAGCACCCGCTGTAGGGCATCGAGCGCCGCCTCACCACGGTCGCCGCCGTCGTGCAGAACGATGATCGAACCCGGCTCGGTCGACTTCTCGATGTGCCAGGCGGCGAAGTTCGGCGCGTTGAAGTGCGAATCCAGCGGGTAGACCGAGCCCAGCGCCAGCCGGTAGTCGTGCCGGGCCAGCACGGTCAGCATGTGCTCGTTGAACACGCCCGAGCCGGGCCGGAACCAGCGGACCGGGGCGAAAGCGGAGAGTGCCCGGTCGGCGGCGACAAAGCGCCGCTCGAACTCGGCCTCGCTCAAGGTGATGCTGCGCACGTCCTCCGTCATATGGTTGCCGAGTTCATGGCCCTCGTCGACGATCCGCCGCAGCAGCGCCTCGTTGCCCAGGATTCTGCCGCTGATGACGAAGAAGGTCGCCTTGAAGCCGTGCTTGGCCAGCACGTCCAGCAGCCGCGGCGTGGTCTGCCGGTCGGGGCCGTCGTCGATGGTCAGGGCGATCTTCCGCTCGTCGGTGCGTACGAAGTAGTAGACCGCGGGCGGCTTGCCCGGCAGCAGTTCCAGCACCGCGCGGGCGTCCGCCAGCACCGCCCCCACCACAAGGCCGCCGGCCAGGGCGACGCCGGCCAGGGAGGCAAGGGCGCGGAAGGACCAACGACGCATGCCGGCCGGCTAGGCCAGTTCTTCGACCAGGGCGGGGTCGAGCAGGTGCGCGCCGGCTTTCTGCTTCAGGTCGTCCGGCAGCGGCTGCGAGGTCCGCTCGGTCAGGTCGAAGTAGACCATGACGATCTCCGTGGTCGCGGCCAGCACCCCGGTCTCGGTGTTCAGCATGCGGTGCAGGCAGGTCAGGGACTTGTTGCCGATGCGGGCGATGCCGCTTTCGATCTTGATCAGGCTGCCGACCTTCTGCTCGTTGCGGTAGCGGATGGTGTGCTGGGCATCGACCAGGGTGGCGCCGAGCTCGTGCATGTTGTGCGAGGTGAAGCCGAGCACCGACATCAGGTGGAAGGCACCGATGTCGAAGAAACCGACGTAGTGCTGCACGTTCATGTGCCCCAGGTGGTCGCAGTGCCAGGGGTAGACGACGCCCCGTCCGGTCTCGATCCAGCCGCTCATGAGTTCCGTTCCTCCCGCTCCGGTTCTTGTCCATTGTCGTCGCTACTGTAGCTGCCGGGCCCGCTCGCGCTCGCGCAGATCGCGCCGGCGCACCTTGCCGGTCGCGGTCAGCGGCAGCTCGTCGACGAACTCCAGCGCCCGCGGGTACTGGTGGGCCGACAGCCGCTGCCGCACATGGTCCTGCAGCCGTGCCTTGAGCCCGTCGTCGGCGGCTTCGCCGGGACGCAGCACGACGAACGCCTTGACGATGTCGCCGCGCACCGGGTCCGGCGCGCCGATCACGGCGGCCATGGCGACCGTCGGATGCTTGAGCAGGCAATCCTCGATCTCGGACGGGCCGATGCGGTAGGCCCCCGAAGAGATCAGGTCGTCGGCGCGTCCCTCGAACCAGAAGAAGCCGTCCTCGTCCTGGCGGCCGAAGTCGCCGGTCAGCACCCAGCCGTCCGCGAACTTCTCCGCCGTCGCCGCCGGGTTGTTCCAATAGCGCAGCATGGCGATGGCATGGGGATAGCGTCCGGCGAGCTGCCCGGTACGGCCGGCCGGCAGCGGCTGCCGGTCTTCGTCCAGCACCGCCATGCCGTGGCCCGGCGTGGTCACGCCCAACGAGCCCGGTTTGTGCAGGCCGAGCGCGCCGCAGTTGCCGGTCAGCAGGTTGCATTCGGTCTGGCCCCAGAACTCGTTGATCGCCAGGCCGAAGGTCTGCCGGCCCCACTCGTTCAACTCGCCGCCGAGCGACTCGCCGCCCGAGGCGATCGATCGCATGGCAAAGTCGTGTCGTTCATGCGGCTGGGGAACCTGCCGCATCATCTTCAGGGCCGTCGGCGGCAGGAAGGCGTTGCGGATGCGGTGCTCGGCCATCAGCGCGAAGGCCTGTTCGGGATCGAACTTGGCCGCGCGATGCGCGAGCACCGGCACGCCGTAGTGCCAGGCCGGAAACAGCGCATCGAACAGGCCGCCGGCCCAGGCCCAGTCGGCCGGCGTCCAGAACAGGTCATGCGCGTGGGGAAAGAAGTCGTGGGTGAACTCGATCGCCGGGTAGTGACCCGGCATGCCCCGATGCGCGTGCAAGGTGCCCTTGGGCGGCCCCGTCGTGCCGGAGGTGTAGATCAGGATTGCCGGGTCGTCCGCGGCCGTGTCGACCGCGGCGAAGCTGTCGCGGGCCCGCTCCAGCAGTGGCCACAGGCCGTCGGCGCCATCGGCGCCATCGCCGTCGACCAGCAGCACCTGTCGCAGCTCCGGCAGCCGGTCGCGGATTTCCGCGAGCTTGGGCAGGTTGGCCCGGTCCGTGATCAGGCAGCGGGCGCCGCTGTTGGCGAGTCGGTACTCCAGCGCGTCCGGCCCGAACAGGGTGAACAGCGGCAGCGATATCGCGCCCATGCGAAACGCCGCCATGTGGGCGACCGCCGTCTCCGGCCGCTGGCCCAGCAGGATGCCGACGCGGTCGCCTTGCCCGACGCCCAGCGCCTGCAGCACGTTGGCCAGCCGGTTCGCCAGCGCGCGGATCCGGGCGAAGCTGAAGCGCTCGACGCTGCCGTCCGGGTCCTGGTAGATCAGCGCGGTCCGCTCGGGCCCGTCGGCCCAGCGGTCGAGCGCGTCGACGCCGATGTTGAAGCGGGCCGGGACCTGCGGCCGCACCGTCGCGCACATGTCCGCATAGCTCTGCCCGGGCTGCAGCAGGCGGGTCGGTGGTTGCGGTTGCATGGCCAGAGGCTAGCCAGCGGACCTCGGGCCTGTCCACCTCGGCCGAGTTTGCGCGCTAGAATAGTGCCATGAGTGAGTCGCAGGCCTGTATCGTCGGCATCGGCGAGAGCGCGTACGCCCGTTGGGGGGGCATCGAGGGGCGCAGCGAGTTCGACCTGAGTGTCGAGGCGGTGCAGCGGGCCTGTGCCGATGCCGGCCTGGCGCCGCGCCAGATCGACGGCTTCGCCTCCTACTCCGACGACCGCAACGAGCCCTCGGTGATGATGATGGCGCTGGGCATCGACCAGCTCCGGCACGCCTCCATGGTCTGGGGCGGCGGCGGCGGCGGCTCCTGCGGCGCCCTGGCGCATGCCGCGGCCGCCGTCGAGAGCGGCCGGGCGCGCTACGTCGCGGTCTTCCGCGGCCTGTGCCAGGGCCAGCACTTCCGCTTCGGCCAGTTCCATGCCTGGTCGCCGCATGCCGCCTTCACCGCCCCGTTCGGACTGCTCTCGCCGGCGCAGATGTTCGCGCTGCTGCTGCGTCGGCATATGCACCTCTACGGCACCACCTCAGAGCAGCTCGCCGAGGTGGCCCTCTCCGGCCGCGCCAACGCCGCCCGCAATCCGCGCGCGGTGATGCGCGACCGGCCGCTCGACCTCGACGGCTACATGGCCTCGCGCATGATCGCCGACCCGCTGCGGCTCAACGACTGCTGCCTGGAGAGTGACGGCGCGGCCGCGGTGATCGTCACCACGGCGGCGCGGGCACGCGACCTGCCGGCGCGCCCGGTGCGGGTGCTGGCGGCGCTGCAGGGCTCCAGCGGCGGCTGGGGCAGCGGCATGCTGGGCGGCCACAACATGCCCGACGAGATCTATGCCAGCGGCAACGCCCGCCGCCTCGCCGCCGAGCTCTATGGCGCCGCCGGGGTGACGGCCGCCGACATCGACGTCGCCCAGATCTACGACGCCTTCACCGGCACGGTGCTGTTCGCGCTCGAGGATTACAACTTCTGCGGCACCGGCGAGAGCGGTGCCTTCGTCGCCGACGGCAACATCCGTTGGCCGCACGGCGGGCTGCCGGCGAACACCTCGGGCGGCAACCTGTCGGAAGCCTACATCCACGGTTTCAACCTGCTGCTGGAGGGGGTGCGCCAGCTACGCGGCACATCGACCGCTCAGGTCGACGGCGCCGGCCTCTGCCTGGTCACCGGCGGCGAGGCGGTGACCGCGACCAGCGCGGCGATCCTGGCCCGGGACTGATGGTGCGCGACATGCCATATCTGTCGGCCGAGCTGCCGTTTCCCGACCCCGACATCGACAGCGCCGGGTTCTGGGCCCATGTCGCTGCCGGCCGGCTGATGTTCCAGGCCTGCGACGACTGCGGCCACGTCGTGCACCCGCCACTGCCGACCTGCCCGGCCTGCCAGTCGCGCGCCCGGGGCTGGCGGCCGGCGCCACCGGTCGGCCGCGTGTTCAGCTATACGATCGCCCACTATCCCTCGCACCCCTCGGTCGAGGCGGACCTGCCCTACAACATCGTCCTGGTCGAGTTCCCCGGCCTGCCGGGGCCTCGCCTGGTGTCGAACGTGGTCGATGTGGCGCCCGAAGAGCTCGCCATCGGCCTCGAGGTCGTGCCCGTGTTCGAGCCCGCAGGCGGCGGCCGGACCGTGGTCCGCTTCCGCCGGAAGGACTGATCGCGGGGGATGTCTGCGCCCTGTTCCAGGGTATAGTGGCGGCGGGGACACGCTTGCGGGCGATCCGTGGGGGGCAACGGATATGCGGCGACGACTGATCTTCTCGCTTCTTGCGATGGTGCTCTTGGCGCTGCCGGCGACCTCGGGGTCGGCGGCGACGCCCGGGCTGATGGCGACGACCGCCGGTGCCACCGGCGCCGCCACGCCGGCCGTGCCCGAAAGCGGCCTCACCCAGGAAGAAATCCGCGACCTGGTCGCCCGGCTGGACGATGCCGGGGTGCGGCAGCTGCTGATCGAGCGTCTCGACGCCGACAACGCCCGCGCCGCCGCGGAGGTCGACGTCACCGCGCGGATCCAGCGCCTCGAAGCGGCGGGCGGGCGCCTGCACGAGAGCGGCAAGGCGCTGATCGCCGCCGTGCCGGCGCTGCCGTCGGTGCCGGCGTTCATGCTGAGCGGCATGCGGGGCGAGCGCGAGCCCGCCTTCCTGTTCTGGCTGGCGCTCGGCTTCGCCGCCATGCTGCTGGTGGGCTGGCTGGTGGAACGCGGTTTTCGCCGGATTGCCGGCGACGCCTGGACCCGGATCGCCGAGGCCGAACCGGCGACCGCGTTGGGCAAGTGCGGCGTGCTGCTGATGCGCCTCGGCCTGGAGCTAGTGGCGCTGGCGCTGTTCGTCGGCGGCGCCCTGGCGCTGTTCTTCATCCTGCAGCAGGGCGACCAGCGCACCCGGGTCACCGTGATGGCCTATCTTGGCGCGGTCGTCGCCGTCCGCCTCTATGCCCTGGCCTCGCGCTTCCTGCTGGCGCCGTCGGCCCCGGCGCTGCGGATGGTGGCGATGGACGACGCCACGGCGCGCTACCTGCACCGGCAGAACATCATCATCGCCTCGATCGCCGCCTTCGGGTTCCTCAGCTGCGCCCTGCTGCGCTTCTACGGCATCGCCACGCCGCTGCACCACCTGCTGGTGATCCTGGTCGGTGCCTGGATGACCGGCACGGTGGCCTACACCATCTGGCACGCGCGCGCGGGCATCAGCGGCGATCTGCTGGGCGATGCGGCGACGGCCGGCCGGGTGCGCCAGGTGTTCGCCGCGTTGTGGCCGAAAGTCATGCCGGCCGTGGTCGTGGTGCTGTACATCGTCGTCGTCGTGGTCGCCCTGGCCGGCGGCAAGCTGTCCTACATGACCGTGTTCGGCAGCTTCTTCGCCCTCCTGGTGGTGCCGCACATCGATGCCGGCATGGAACGCGCGGCCCGGCGCTGGCTCGCCGATCCCGAGGCGCGCGGACAGCTGCGCGTCGTCGCCCTGCGCGCCGGGCGGATCCTGCTGCTGTTCGCAACCGCCCTGTTCCTGCTCGGCATCTGGGAGATCGACCTGTTCGCCCTGGCCCAGCGCTCGGTGGGCACCCGCATTGCCGAGGCCCTGGTCGACATCGGCCTGACGGCGCTGGTCGCCTACGTGCTGTGGGAGGTCGTGCGCATCAACATCGACCGGAAGATGGCCGAGGAAGGCGGCGATCCGGCCGAGGACATGGAGCGCGGCGACGAGGGCGGCACCGGCGGCACCCGCCTGGCCACGCTGCTGCCGCTGATGCGCCTGGCGATCCAGGTCACCATCGTCTCGATCGCCATCATGCTGATCCTGTCGGCCCTGGGCGTGAACATCGGTCCGCTGCTGGCCGGCGCCGGCGTGGTCGGCATCGCCGTCGGCTTCGGTGCCCAGACCCTGGTGCGCGACGTCGTCTCCGGCGTGTTCTTCCTGATCGACGACGCCTTTCGGGTCGGCGAGTACATCGACGTCGGCTCGGTCAAGGGCACGGTGGAGAAGATCTCCGTCCGCTCGCTCCGGCTGCGTCATCACCTGGGGCCGCTGCACACCATCCCGTTCGGCGAGATCCAGCACCTGACCAACTACAGCCGTGACTGGATGATCATGAAGCTGGAGTTCCGCGTCACTTACGACACCGACGTCAAGCTGGTGAAGAAGCTGTTCAAGCAGATCGGCCAGGACCTGCTGAAGGATCCGGAACTGGGCCCCGGCTTCATCGAGCCGTTCAAGTCGCAGGGCGTGAAGTCGATGGAGGACTCGGCGATGATCGTGCGCGGCAAGTTCATGGCCGTGCCGGGCAGGCAGTTCGTGATCCGCAAGGAGGTCTACAACCGGGTGCAGCAGGCCTTCAACGAGCACGGCATCCAGTTCGCCCACCGCCGGGTCTCGGTCGAGCTGCCGCCGGGGGTCGACCCGACCAGCCCCGAAGGCAAGGCAATGTCGGATGCCGCCGCCGCTTCGGTGGCGGCCCAGGACGAGGAGGAGGCCGCCGCCGGCGGCAAGGCGCCTTCGGCGGCCTAGGCCGCGCGGGCGGGTCTGAACCCGCCCCTACAGCTTTCTCGACGGTCAGTAGGGGCGGGTTCTCTAATCGCGGATTGTTGGTCAAGCTCTCCGTTGTGTCCTGTCGGGGTCAGGGTTCTCTCCGCGGTCGGCGCATGGCCGCCGCATGATGGCATCGGAAGCTTGGGCGGA
>Ga0056121_1000130_pt1 | contig 35060 bp, 33 predicted proteins | sample WorMetHEROISLAND_FD_83872 | JGI IMG/M metagenome (GOLD analysis project Ga0056121, IMG submission 83872) | Marine gutless worms symbiont microbial communities from Max Planck institute for Marine Microbiology, Germany - Olavius sp. 1 HERON ISLAND ...
GCGCCGGCCGGCGCGGGTTGAGCAGCGAGCCCTCCGGCGCGCGGACCTCGATCGGCCGCTTGCTGCCCTCGTTGAAGGGGATGTCGGGGCTGGTCAGCACCGACTTCACGCAGCTGAGGCCGGCGGCCACGGTCGAGGCGAACGGGCAGTTGACGTTGGTCTTCACCTGCGCGTCGGTGCCGGCATAGTCGACGATGACGCTGTCGCCGCGGATCTCCACCGTCGCCTGCACGCGCACCGGCTCGTCGCCGACGCCGTCGTCGTCGAGGAAATCCTCGCCGGCGTGGACGCCGTCTGGCAGCGCCGAAATCGCCGCGCGCATGCGCCGCTCGGAATACGCCAGCAGCTCGTCCATCGCCGCCATCACGGTGTCCGGCCCGAAACGCTCGCACAGCTCCTTGATCCGCTCGCCGCCGATGCCGTTGGCGGCGAACTGGGCGTTGAAGTCGCCGATGGTCTGGTCCGGCACGCGGATATTGGCGCGGACCAGCCGCTCCAGCGGGCCGCCGTTCCAGTCGCGCGCCATGTTGTAGCGCGAGGGCGGGAAGATGATGCCTTCCTGGTGCACGTCGGTCGCTTCCGGGTTGAGGCCGGGGGCGCCGCCGCCCAGATCGAGGTGGTGAGCCACGGTGGCGCCGAAGCCGACCAGGGTGCCGGCGAAGAAGATCGGCGAGAACAGGAACACGTCCTGCAGGTGCTGGCCGCCCTGGAAGGGATCGTTGTTGATGTAAAAGTCGCCTTCCTCGAGGTCCTCCGGCGGCACCTGCTCGGCGCAGGGCGCGAAGGTCGTGCCGATGGGGCCGAGCTGCATCGGGATCAGCTCGGCCTGGGCGACGACGTTGCCGAAGCGGTCGAGCAGCGCCGCCGAGCAGTCGTTGGCCTCGCGCACCACCGGCGAGTAGGCCGAGCGCACCAGTTTCACGCCCATCTCGCGCGCCGCGGCGATCAGTCCCTGGCTGATGACGGCCTGGTCGACGGGATCGATGGCCATGGCTCAATCCTCCATGCGGATGACGATATTGTCCTGCGGATCGACCTCGGCGCGCCAGCCCTCCGGCACGAAAATGGTCGAGGTCTCGTCCTCGATCAGGGCCGGACCCGCCACCGCCGCACCGCCGCGCAGGCCGCCGCGGGTGGCCAGCAGGCAGTCGCGCCACTGGCCCTGGTCGAACACCCGGGTCCGACCGCTGGCGGCAGCAGCGCCCTCGCCCTCGCTTAAGGACGGCACCTGGTCCGGCGGGGCCGAGGCGCCGAGCCGGAAGGAGACGATCTCGGCCCGGTGCAGGCCGGATTCGCCGAAGGCGAAGACGCGGTGATGGGCCTCGTTGAACAGCGCCAGCAGCCGCTCCGAGGTCAGGGTCTCGAGCTCGGCCTCGTCCAGGGCCACCGGCACCTCGAAGGCCTGGCCGACGAAGCGCATCTCCAGGCTGAAGGAGAAGCGGATGTTCTCGGTGATACCGAGCCCCGCCAGGCCGTCGACGGCCCGTTGCTTCAGCTCGGCGAACACCGCGCGCACGGTGTCGGCGGCGGCGGCGTCGAGGCCGGTGCGGCGGGTCAGGGTCTCATAACGGGTGAAGTCGGCGGCCAGCAGGCCGTAGGCCGAGAGCACGCCGGCGTTGGGTGGCACCACCACGGTGCGCAGGCCGAGCTGCTCGGCGACCCGGGCGGCGTGCAGCGGCCCGGCGCCGCCGAACGGCACCAGCACGTAGTCGCGCGGGTCGCGCCCGCGCTCGGTGGAGACCAGCTGGATGGCGCGGACGATGTTGCTGTCGGCGACACGCACGGCGCTGTCGGCCAGCTCCTCCGCGCTCATCTCGAAGCCGGCTGCCAGCGGCGCCAGCGCCGCTGCGGCCTTGTCCGGATCGACCGTCATGCGCCCGCCGAGGAAGGCCTCGGCCCGTACCGTGCCGCGCACCATGTGGGCATCGGTGATGGTCGGCCGCTCGCCGCCGCGGCCGTAGCAGACGGGTCCCGGGTCGGCGCCGGCCGATTCCGGGCCGACCCGCAGCATGCCGCCGTCGTCGCACCAGATGATCGAGCCGCCGCCGGCGCCGACGGTGACGATGTCGAGCACGGGCGTGCGGATCGGCAGGCCGTCCACCTCGGTCTCCGCCGCCAGGTCGGGGCTGCCGCCGGCGATCAGGCAGACGTCCGTGCTGGTGCCGCCCATGTCCAGGGTGATGACATCGTCGAAGCCGGCCAGCCCGGCCTGGCGCACGGCGCCCATGACCCCCGCCGCCGGGCCGGAAAACAGCGAGGTGATGGCATTGCGCGCCATGCCGGCGACCGGCAGGCGGCCGCCGTTCGACTGCATGATCGAGAACCGCCCGGCGAAGCCCTGCTCGCCGAGCCGCCTCTCGAAGCGCGACAGGTAGCTGTCGATCACCGGCTGCACGTAGGCCGCCAGGGCGGTGGTCGAGGCGCGCTCGTACTCGCGGAACTCGCGGGTGACGTCGGAGGAGCAGGTTACCGTCAGCGCCGGGAAGCGGCCGCGCACCAGCCCGGCAAGCGCCTGCTCGTGCGCCGGGTTGGCATAGCCGTTCAGCAGGCAGATCGCCACGGCGCCATAGTCGCCGGCGGCGAGGAAGGCGGCGATGTCGTCGCCCGCGCGCTCAAGGTCCAAGGGCTCGACGACGGTGCCGTCGGCCTCCATGCGCTCGGCCACCTCGAAGATGTCGCTGCGCGCCACCACCGGCGCCGGCTTGCGATAGAACAGGTCGTAGATCTGCCGCCGGTTGTGCCGCTGCATGAACAGCAAGTCGCGGAAACCGCGGGTCACCAGCAGCGCCACCCGGGCGCCCTTGCGCTCGAGGATGGCGTTGGTGGCCACGGTGGAGCCGTGCACGAGGTCTTCGACCGCCGGCAGGGCCAAGCCGCCCGCCGCCAGGGCATCGATGGCGCCGTCGTCCGGGCGCGCCGGCACGCTCGGCACCTTGGCGATCCGTACCCGGCCGCCGTCGATCGCCACCAGGTCGGTAAAGGTACCGCCGACTTCGACGCCAGCCCGCATGCGTTCCTCCCTGTTCTCGTTATGGCGCTACTATAGGCGGCGAGCGAGCGGGAGCGAAAGCAGGGCCATGGCTGAAGACGACAACAATCCGACCGGGCTGCGCCGCGGCCTGACCAATTACGGCGACCAGGGCTTCGCGCTCTACCTGAGGCGCTCGTTCGCCCAGTCGATGGGCTACTCGCGCGAGATGCTCGACCGCCCGGTGGTCGGCATCGCCAACACCGCCAGCGGCTTCAACAACTGCCACCGCACCCTGCCCGAGCTGATCGAGGCGGTGAAGCGCGGCGTGCTGGCGGCCGGCGGCCTGCCGCTGGAGTTTCCGACGATCTCCCTGGGCGAGCCGTTCCTGAACCCGACCAGCCTGATGTTCCGCAACCTGATGTCCATGGACACCGAGGAGATGATCCGGGCCCAGCCGATGGACGCGGTGGTGCTGGTCGGCGGCTGCGACAAGACCGTGCCGGCTCAGCTCATGGGCGCGCTGTCGGCCGACCTGCCGGCGATCCAGCTGGTCACCGGGCCGATGATGACCGGCCGCCTCGACGGCGAGCGCCTGGGCGCCTGCACCGACTGCCGGCGCTTCTGGGCCGACTATCGCGGCGGCCGGCTGGACGACCAGCAGATCGACCGGGTCGAGGGGCGGCTGGCGACCACCGCCGGCACCTGCGCGGTGATGGGCACGGCCAGCACCATGGCCTGCCTGACCGAGGCGCTGGGGCTGATGCTGCCGGGCACGGCGGCGATCCCGGCGGTGCACGCCGACCGGCTGCGTGCGGCCGAGGCGACCGGGGCCCAAGCCCTGGCGACCGCAGCGGCCGGGCTGACGCCGCGCCGGGTGGTGACCGCCGCGGCGGTCGACAACGCGCTCAGGGTGCTGCTGGCGCTGGGCGGGTCGACCAACGCGATCCTGCACTTGACGGCGATCGCCGGCCGCGCCGGGATCGAGATCCCGCTCGACCGGCTCAACGCGCTCAGCGACGAGACTCCGGTGCTGGTCAACCTGAAGCCGACCGGCAGCCATTACATGGAGGACTTCTTCGCTGCGGGCGGGCTGACCGCGCTGCTGCAGCAACTGAAGCCGCTGTTGCACCTGGACTGCGTTGATGTCACCGGCGAGCGCCTGGGCAACCGCCTGGAGGAAACGGCAGATGCCTTCGTCGACCACGAGATCATCCGCCCACTGACCGATCCGTTCGAGCCGCTGGGCGGCCTGGTCGCCCTGTTCGGTAACATCGCCCCGCAGGGCGCGATCCTGAAGCGCTCGGCGGCCGATGCCCGCCTGTTCGAGCGCGAAGGCCGCGCCGTGGTGTTCAGCTCGCTGGAGGACCTGGCGGCGCGGATCGATGCAGACGACCTCGACGTGACGGCAGACGACTTCCTGCTGCTGCAGAACGCCGGGCCGAAGAGCCCGGCGGCGATGCCGGAGGCCGGCTACCTGCCGATCCCGAAGAAGCTGGCGCAAACCGGCGTGCGCGACATGGTGCGGATCTCCGACTGCCGCATGAGCGGCACCGCCTATGGCACGGTGGTGTTGCACGTCGTCCCCGACGCCGCCAGCGGCGGCCCGCTGGGCCTGGTCAGGAGCGGCGACCGCCTGCGCCTGTCGGTGCAGGAGCGCCGCCTCGACCTGCTGGTCGACGATGCCGAACTCGCCCGCCGCCAAGCCCAAGCACCGGCGCCTGCCGTGCCACCCGCACGCGGCTACCGCCGGCTCTACCACGAGCAGGTCCTGCAGGCCGACCGGGGCGCGGATTTCGCCTTCCTCATCGAGTCCGACTAGACGTCAACCGAACCGCTAGTCCCAGATCCCCTCGAGAGGTTCGGGTCGCACCTCGGCCGCCTCGATGGTGTTCTGGAAGCCGACGAAGCTGTCGAGCAACCCGGCCTCGGTGAACACCGGCTTGATGCGCAGGCGGTTCCAGAACGGGGTGCCGTCCTTGCGGTAATTCAGGATATCGACGGTCATCGGCACCCGGCGGGCGATCGCATCGCGGATCGCGTCGATCGACGCGGGATTGGTGTCATCACCCTGCAGGAAGCGGCAGTTGCGCCCCAGCGCCTCGTAGCGCTCATAGCCGGTCGTGCGGATGAAGGCGTCGTTGGCGAAGACGATGGGATTGTCATCCTGGCGCGGGTCGGTGATCACCAGCGACCGCTCGCGTTCCTCGGCCGTGGTCCGGGCCAACGCCTCGTCGAGCGTCATCATCGCAACGTGCCGCGCCGCATATGCGTCCCCTGGCGCTGTACGAACTTCAGGACACTATATCACAACACCTTAACGTCAGAATAGCGGAGCCAGGAACTCGGCAACCTCCCGGTTGACCCGGTCCGGCCGCTCCCATGCCGGAAAGCCGCCGGCGTCGGGGATCCGCACCCACCTGGCCCGCGGCAGCCTCGCCGCCAGCCGTCCGGCGGTGGCGATGAAATCCGGCAGGTCACGGGCGCCGTTATAGAGCAGCACCGGCAGATCGAGCTCGGCCAGACGCCCCTCTATGGACGGCACCGAGGCCGCCGGGCCGTCGTACAGCCACGGCGCCCCGGAGAAGTCTTCGACGATGGCGCGGTGTGCGGCGGCGCGGCAGGGCCCCGGGTCTTCGCGCATCACCTGGAACCAGTCGGCCTCGTCGAACCAGCGCCACCGGGCCTCGGCCACGCCGGCCGTGCGGGCCAGCGTACGGGCCTGCTGCAGGGCGGCATCGACGCTGGGCATGGCCTGACCGGGCAGCACCGCCCCCTCCAGGACCAGGGAACGGAAGCGGGCCGGCGCTTCCAGCGCCAGCAGCAGGGCGATCGCCGTGCCGGTGTGCGTGCCCCAGTAGTGGCACGCGTCGATTCCGGCGGCCGCCAGCGCGGCGGCGACATGGCCGGCCAGCTCCGCATGGCCGAACGGCCCGGGAATGTCGGCCGACAGGCCGTGGCCGGGCAGGTCGACCAGGAGGATCCGGCAGCGTCGGCGGAACGCCTCGACCTGGGCGGAAAACACCCGTCGGTCCTGCGACATGCCATGCACCATGACCAGCCAGGGCGCCCCGTCGCCCGCATCGGAAATGGTCTCGCAGCCCGCCAGCATCGCCCGGCGACGGTAGCACGGCCCCGGCCCGGCCGGTTTGCCCGCCGCTCGAATTTTTCTATATGTACTATAGGTATAGGGTTTTGGAGGCTGGCCATGCTGTCCATCGGCGAAATGTCACGGCGCACGGGCGTGAAGGTCCCGACCATCCGCTACTACGAGCAGGTCGGCCTGATCGTCGCGCCCGAGCGGTCCGTCGGCAACCAGCGGCGCTACACGACGCGGGAACTGGAACGCCTGTCGTTCATCCGCCACGCCCGCGACCTGGGGCTGGGGATCGACAGCATCCGCGAACTGATCGAGCTGTCCACCCACCCCGAGACGCCCTGCGCCGATGTCCACCGCATCGCCAACGCGCACCTGGGCGCGGTGCGCGAGCGCATTGTCCGGCTCGAGCGCCTGGAGAAGGAGCTGACCCGGATCGCCAACGACTGCGAGGCCGACCAGGTCGGCGACTGCTACGTGATCCGCGCCCTGTCCGAGCACGAGCTGTGCGAGGGTGAGCACTAGCCAGCAACCGTAGCCACCGTCGATAATCGGCCGGCAGGGCAACGGAGCACGCGACATGCTGATCTCGACCGCGGCGGCGACCGCCAGAATCAGGGAACAGGTGCATCAGGTCGACGCCCAACCCTATGTCGGCCGCGAGTACATCGGTTCGGCGCCCAAGCCGGGCAGCGCAGGCTACGGCCAGGACGTGGCCGGCGACGGCGGCCCGCAGGCCTACCTGGTGATGCAGCCGCCGCGCTCGGTGACCCGGCCGCACTTTCACCAGACCAACCAGTTCCAGGTCTTCGTCGGCGGCAGCGGCCGCGTCGGCAAGCGCCGCGCCGATCCCGTCACGGTGCAGTACGCCGGGGCCAACACGCCATACGGACCGATCGTCGCCGAGGACGACGGCGTGCATTACTTCACCCTGCGCCAGGAATGGGATTCCGGCGCCAAGTACCTCCCGGCGCAACGCAGCCTGCTGGTCAAGGGCCGCCAGCGCCAGCTGATCGGCGTGCTGGCGGACGACGACGTGCCGGCGTCCGGCGTGACCGAGACCGCGCTCGTCCCGCCCGCGGCCGACGGCCTCTGCGTCGTCGCCCTGGGACTGGCGGCGGGCGAAACGGCAACGCTGCCGGACGCGGCGGCAGGCGGCGGCCAGTACCACCTCGTGGTCGCGGGCGCGCTGCGACGCGACGATACGCTGCTCGAACCGCTGTCGCTGGAGTTCGCCTCGCCGGACCAGGGGACCGTGCCCGTCACCGCCGGACCGGACGGCCTGGTGCTGCTGCTGCTGCGCTTCCCGCGCAAGGCCGAAGCGGGAACCTGACCGGCGGGTCCGTGTCGCCGGTCAGTCGCAGCCCGAGTTGTCCTCGCCCAACGGCATCTGCGTGCGGCATAGCCGGGCGCCATCGAGCCTGGTGTCGTTGAGCAGGGCAAGCGACAGGTCCGCGCCCGTCAGGTCGGCACCGCGCAGGTCGGCGCGCCAGAGCTGAGCCTCGGTGAAGTCGGCATCGCGCAGGTCGGCATCGCGCAGGTTCACCGTCGGCAACTGCGCCCGCACCAGTCTGGCACCGCGCAGCCGCGCCCGGCCCAGGTCGGCTTCGGAGAGGTTCGCACCGGTGAGATCGGCGCCGCTCAGGTCTGCCGCCACCAGGCTGGCGCCGGTGATGCTGGCATCCCGCAGGTCGGCCCCGCGCAGGTCGGCATCGTCGAGCTTGGCGCGAAACAGGTTGACCTGGCTGAGGCGGGCGTCGCGCAGATCCGCGCCGATGAGGATCGCCTGGATCATGTTGGCCCAGTCCAGGTTGGCCTCGACCAGCCGGGCATCGCTCAGGTTGGTGCCGGTCAGGTCGGTCGCCTTCAGGTTGGCACCTTGCAATTGCGTGCCACGCAGCATGGCGCGGCCAAGGGCCGCCTTCTCCAGGTTCGCGCCCGTCAGGTCGGCACCGCTGAGGTCGGTCCACCACAGGCTCACCCCGCCGAGGTCGGCGCCACGCAGGTCGGCGTCCTGGGCGATGGTCCACCACAGGCTGGCGCCATGCAGATCGGCCCCGCGCAGGTCGGCGCCATTCAGGTCCGCCCACCACAGGCTGATGCCGCGCAGATCACAGCCGCGGCAGCCGCCCCGCTCGGCCAGGTCGCCGACCCGCGTGTCGGCGAACCGCACGGCGTAGATGGCATAGCCGCCGGCCAGCAACAGCGCCAGCGTCGCCACGATCCCGGCCCAGAGCAGCCGCTTCTTCGTCTTTGCCCGCATCGCCCGACGTTAGCATGCCGCGCGCCGCGGCGACGTCGGCGGCAACGGGTCAGGCGCCGACATGCAGCGGTGCCACCAGGCCGCGCAAGGTGGCGATGGTGCTGAGCGCCGTCAGCCGGCCGGTGCGCGGGTTCTCGGCCGATGGGATGTTCTCGATGCTCATCTCGAAACGAGCGGCGTCGCCGTCGACGCGAATGCTGTGCACGTTGCGGGTGACCGTCGGGTCGGCCCAGATCTCGACCCGGGTCCGCTCCGGGCCGACACCGGCCAGGCTCAACGCGGCGGCGACATTGATGTTGGCCGGAAAGCCCACGGCCGCCTCGCGGGCGTTGCCGGCAAAGACCTGCATGGGTTCGTCGATGCCTGCGACGTCGATACCGTTGGCCATGAGATAGGGCGCCCCGGCCAGGCCACCGGGCGGCTTGCGGGTGACCAGGGTGACACTGTCGATCTCGCCTTCGGCCGCGGCCCGGACGGCGTCCAGGCCAAGAATCGCCCCGCTGGGCACGATGATGCGGGCGCCGCTGTTGCGCGCCTGGTCGATCAGTTGCGGTTGCGACAGCAGGGCGCCGACCGAAAGCGGGATCAGGATCCGTCCCGCCGCCACCGCCGGGGCGGCGATCTCGGCGAACACCGCGGCGGGGGCGACCTCGACCACCACCTCGGCGAGGCCGGCCAGTTCCCCGGCCGCGACCACCGCCGGCGGCGCGGCAAAGCCGGCCAGGTTGGCTTCCGCCTTGACGACGTCGCGGGCCGATACCGCGACCAGCCGCAGCCCGGGCACCGCACCTTCGTCCAGCGCCCGGGCCACCGGCAAGCCGATCGCCCCCAGGCCGCCGATCGCCACGGTCATCGTCGTCGCCATCACGCTCTCCCGCCCGCCAATTGCACCCCCGGCCGCGGCAAGGTGGCGATCAGCACCGCCCCGGCCAGGCTGCACAGGGCCATACCCACGATTACCGGGGTGTAGCTCTGCGTCCAGTCGTAGGTCCAGCCGGCGATCAAGGGGCCGAGGAAGGCACCGAAGCCGGGACCGGTATAGAGCACACCGAGGATGCCGCTGGCGGCCCGGCCACCGAAGTAGTCCGTGGTGAGGGCCGGCGCCAGGGCGACAAAGCCGCCATAGAACACGCCGTAGAGCACGGCGAACGGCCCCAGCACCCAGCCGCTGCTGGCGAACAGCCAGATCACGTCCATCGCCGCCAGGCCGAAGTACATCGCCGTCATCGTCGCCAGCCGGCCCCAGCGGTCGGCCAGGCCACCGAGCACGAAGCGGCCGAGCATGCTGCCGACGCCGATCAGGCTGATCATCACCACGCCGGTCGCCTCGCCGATGCCGTGGTCGGCGGCATACTTGGCCAGGTGCACGAAGGGCACGAACAGGCCGAGCGACAGCAGCGCCGCGGACAGATAGTAGACACGAAACAACCGGGTGCGCAGGGCTTCGCCCAGGCTCAGACCGTCGCCGCTGCCGCCACCCGCCGGCGGCGGCGCCGCGGCGCCGTCCGGGTGCAGGCCGCGATCCTCGGGCCGGGCCGACAGCAGCGCCGTCGCACCGAGGCCCAGCACCAGGGTGGCGACAGCCAGGACCTGGTAGGTCGTGCGCCAGTCGCTCCAGGCGATCAGCACGGCGGCCAGCGGCGCACCGATCATGGTGCCGACACCGATGCCGGCGACGGCGATGCCCGCCGCGGCGCCGCGATGGCGCACGAACCAGCGCGTCACCACCGCCACCGACGGCACGTAGGAGAAGCCGACGCCCAGGCCGACCGCCAGGCTGTACGTCAGGTAGACCTGCCACAGCGCCGTCGCCTTGCTGGCCAATGCCAGGCCGAGGGCGATCAGCAGCATGCCGGCGCCGATCACCCGGCGCGGGCCGATGCGGTCGGCCAGCGGGCCGGTGACCGCGCCGAGCAGGAAGTACAGCAGGCCGCAGATCGAGAACACCAGCGAGATGTCGCCGCGCGTTGCCTGGAACTCTTGTTCCAGGCTCTCGAAGAAGGCGGCGAACATGTACGCGACGCCGAAGCCCACCATCATGATGGTGAAGGCGGCGGCAACGATGACCCAGCCGTAGAACGGGCGCCGCACCTGCCACCTCCCCCTTGCTGTGCCGGCTTCGCAACGTCTTCTATAGTAGCCGTTGCCGCCGCGCGCGACAGCGGGCTTGACCAACAAAGACCGTCCGATCGATGCATCGCCAAATCCTGCTCGGCGTGATGGCCGCGGCCCTCGCCGCCGTGCTCTGGGGTGGCTGGTTCCCGCTGTCGCGGGTGATGGTGCGCGACGGCATCACCAGCCCCGAGGACATTGCCTTCCTGCGCTATTCGCTCGCCGGGGTGTGCCTGCTGCCGGTGGTGCTGCGTCATGGCCTCAAGGCGGGACGGGCGGGCTGGACCGGCACCATCGTGATGACGGTGACGGTCGGTTTCCCCTTCTCCTTCCTGCTCACCACCGGCCTGCGCTACGCGCCGGCGGCACATGCCGCGTTGTTCGTGCCCGGGGTGTTTCCGGCCCTGACCGTCGTCCTCGGCACGCTGATCCTGAAGGACCGGCCGACCGTCAAATCGGTCGTCGGCACCGGGCTGGTGGCGCTCGGCGTCGGTGGCGTCGGCTGGAGCATGCTGATGGGCGGCAGCGCCGGCACCTGGCAGGGCTACGCCCTGTTCGGGGTCTGCGCCTGGATGTGGGCGGCCTATTCGATTGCCGCGCGCATCGCCCGGATCGACGCCCAGCACGGGGTGGCGATCGTCAGCGTGCTGTCGCTGGCGCTGTTCGGCCCGGTCTACCTGCTGTTCGGCGACGTCCGCCTGGGCGAGCTAAGCCACGCCGAGCTCGCCTTCCAGATCCTCTACCAGGGCTTCGGCACCGGGCTGGTGGCGCTGATCGCCTACAACTACGCGATCAACGTGCTTGGCGCGGCCCAGGCGGCGGTGTTCGGCGGCCTGGTGCCCTGCGTCGCCGCCGTGCTGTCCGTGCCGGTCGCCGGCGAGAGTCTGGGTCTGGTCGAGGTGGCAGGCATTGCCGCGGTGACCGGCGGCATCCTCCTGGTCAACGGCGCCCGCTTGCCGCTATCCCGCAGGCGGGCGGCACGGCGCTGAAGCTTCGCCCCCAGCGCTGCGTGCGCCAGGCGACCGTCAACCCGACTTGCCGGCCGCCGGCGCGATCTTCTCGAACGACGTCGCGGACCCCGGGTTCACGACCGGCTGGCCGTGCGGAACCTGCATGACGCCGAGGGCCCCCAATGGCGCCTGCTGTGGCGCCAGCGCATCGCCGGCGGGGACGTACTGCTGCGCGGTCCCCACCACGATGGCGAGCACCAGGCCCAGTCCGGACAGGCCGGCAATGGCGATCTCCAACTTACGCATCGAACGCTTTCCCTTTATTTGCTTTTGCACTGTTCGGCGCGGCGATGAATGAAGATGCGCGTTCGCCGTTAAAGATCGGTGTAACGGGCGTGGCTAACGTTGCCTTAAGCATGATTGGGCCGGCGGCGACGACCGCTCTATATAGGACGCATGACGACAGGCGAGCGCAGATCCGGTCGAGGCGGATGGCGGAGACGCTATGCTGGCTGGCTAGTGGCCGCGGCGGTTGCGCTTGCGCCGGGGTCCTCGCCCGCGCAGGTCGCCGCGCCCGTCGGCCCGCTGCAGGACAGCCGCTGGCTGCCACCGGGCAGCGACATCGCCGCTGCCCTGAGCGAACTGCCGGCGCGCCAACTGAGCAGCGAACTGGCCGGCGGCCGGGCCTCGGCGCAGGTGCGCCTCGGCGAGCTGGCTTTCCGCGCCCCCAGCATCTTCGCCGGCCTCGCCCGAGAAACCGGGCTGAGCTGCCAGACCTGCCACGCCAACGGCCACCTCAGTGCGCAGTTCTTCGTGCCCGGCCTGTCCGACCGGCCCGGCAGCTTCGATCCGACCAATGCCCTGTTCAACGCCTGGACCGATGACGGGCTGTTCCGGCCGCTCGACATCCCCAGCCTGCGCGGCATCGCCCTGACCGCGCCCTACGCCCGCGACGGCCGGTTCGCAAGCCTGCGCCGCTTCACCCGGCACGTCATCGTCAACGAGTTCGCCGGCCCCGAGCCGCCGCCCTGGCTGCTGGACGCCCTGGTCGCCTACCAGCGCGAGCTGCCGTTCCCGCCAGCGCCGCTGCTGCAGCCCGGCGGTCGGCTGAGCGCCGCGGGGCCGGCAGCGGCGCGGCGCGGCGAGCGGCTGTTTCGCACGCAGCGGGGCAGCAACGAGGCCCCGGCCTGCGCCAGTTGCCATCCGCCGAGCGCCAACTTCACCGACGGCGGCCGTTACGACGTCGGCACGGGCGGCAGCTTCACCCCGCCCAGCCTGCGCGGCCTCGCCGCCAGCGCGCCCTACCTGCACGACGGCCGCCTGGCCAGCCTGGAGGCCGTGGTCGAGCGCTATGACGGCTGGTTCGCGCTCGGCCTGACGGCTGGCGAACGGGCCGACCTGGCGGCCTATCTGCGTGCCATCGGCGCCGCCGCGCTGGTGCCGGAAGCGGTCAGCCTGGCCGGCGACCTCGATCGCCTCGACCGCAGCCTGCCGGTGTTGGCCGACGCCATCGCCGGCGAGCATCTGGCGCGGGCACGCTTCGTGGTACGGGCGCTGCGGCACGAGCTCGGACTGATGCACAGCCGCTTTCCTGACGAGGAAGGATTCGCGCCGGGCCGCGACCGCCTGGTCGCCTGGTCACGCCGCCTGCAGCAGGCCGGCAGGCTGGCCGAGCAAGGCATGTTCGAGGCTGCGCGCCTGGTCGTGCAGGAGCTGGCAACGACGCTCAGTGTCGAGCGGCAGACGCTGGAGGCGCTGGAGGCGGACAGCTTCTACGATCCGGCCCGGCTGGCGGCCGCCAGCAGCAGCGAATAGGCCCCCGGTCAGGAGCGGTGGACGCCGCCGCCTGCGCTCAGGCGGTCTGCCGCGACAGGTTTTGCTGCGCCGTGCTGCGGTTGCGCCACAGCGTCCAGTCGACCGTCGACGTGCCGTCCTTGAGTGCCGCCTCGTCCAGACGCTCGATCGAGACCACGGTAAGGTCGTCGGTCGGCGGCGCGGCCGTGCGCCGATGGAAGTCAGCGGCGATGATTTCCGCCAGGCCGCGCTCGTCCTCTTCACTCACGTCTTCACACAGGAGCTGACTCAGCCATGCCTCATCGAGGTTCTCGCCCGCCGTGGTCGGCGTCTCGATCAGGGCATCGCTGAACAATACGAGCGCCGCGCCGGGCGGGAACGGCAGCGTGTGGGTCTCGTATTCCGCCTCGGGCGAGATCCCGACCGGCATGCCGGCCGCCTCACCGAACAACAGCTCGTCGCGCGACGGCAGGCGTACCGCCGGCGGCGTCGAGCCGGACGAGGCATAGCAGAAGACGTTGCGCGTCGTGTCGATGTAGCCCAACAGCACGGTGGCGAACTTGCCGGTCGGCAGCAGGCGGCACATCTCCTTGTTGAGCTTCTCCAGGTACTGGGTCGGGATGGCCGGATGCGGCCCCCACTGGCTGAACAGCGCGTGCAGCCGGAAGGTGTTGACGGCCGCCTCGACGCCATGGCCGGAGAAGTCGACGATGCAGACGGCCAGTTGCTCGTCGTTGACGTGCGACATGCCCCAGTAGTCGCCGCCGACGAACGAAGACGGCTTGAAGTAGGCGTCGATCGATACGCCGTGGCGCTGCTCCATCTTGTTGACGAAGCCGGACTTGGGCAACAGCGCCACCTGCATGTTGCTGGCCTGCTGCAGCTCGGTCTCGAGCTGCTTGCGGGCGCCCTGCACCCGCCGCAGCAAGGTGATGGAGAGCAGGTTCGACTTCACCGTCTCCAGGACATTCCAGTAGGCGTTAAGGCCGACGTACAGCAGAAAAACGAGATAGACGCAGCCCATCACCGCCATGGGGACCGATGCATCGCCGCGGGCGAGCACCATCGAGCCCAGAAGCGGCAGGACCGAGGCGCTGACATAGCAGGCCGCGGCCGGCGGCAGCGGCGACAGCGCCGCGGCGGCGCCGGCGGCCATACCGGCGATGACGAAGGTCAGGAAGTAGAGCTGCTCGGCGTTGGCGATCGTGCTGAGCACGGCGGCGGCCGCGCCCCACATGCTGCCGACCACGAGCGACCATATGGTGGTGCGGATCAGCGGCCGGCGGCTGACTTCGCTGGGCACCGGCCGGCGCCGGTTGCGTCGGTAGTTCATGGTCAGGAAGAACGACACCAGCCACAGCACGGCGATCCAGCCGATCACCAGAATCTGGGCTGACGACTGCCAGAAGACCACGGCCAGGATCAGCGAGTTGACGAAGTTGCCACCGACGATCGCCGGCATGCGCCGGAGCAGGATCGACAACTGCTGCGAACGCAGCGCCGCGGCCTCGCTGGCCATCGGGCCGCTGTCGACACGCCAGAGATTGAGCGCATCCCAGGTCTCGCTCAGCTGCTGGCGCATGGTGCCGCCACCGACACCGGCCTCGAACCAAGACGGACGCAAGCGACGCAATCCGGCAACGAGCCGTTCGCCCAGCCGCGGCCGCTTGTTGGCAACGGCTTCCTGGGCGGGTTCCGACAATCCGGCTTCGGCCCTTTGCACGCCCTCTAGTAGTGGCCCGTTCATATAGTCCCCCCCTTCGGATCAACTACCGAAATTCGAGCAGAGACGGATGCCAGTGGCCGCTGGCAGGCGTAGGTAACGGAGTAGCGATCGTCACAAGCCAAACTGCATTGTCACAAGACGTCCCTCGTCGCCGATCTCGAGGTTGTCAGCCAGCGTCTTGATCAGTCCCAGTCCACGGTGCAGAGCGTTCTCGCCTTCATTAAGCGCGGCAACGTCATACCCGGGGCCATAGTCACGCACCTTCACGACGATGCCATCGGGGTTCCAACGACCGGCGATCTCGATGTTGCGACTGGCGAATTCCGGCTGCTCCAACCGCTCTTCGACCCGCTGGCAGTAGTCGGCAAATCCGGTCACCGAGTCGCGCTCGAAGCCGTCGACCTCGAGACAACCGTGGATCACCGCATTGGCCACCACTTCGTGCAAGGCAAGCTGCATCCGCTCCCGCACTTCCGCCGGCAGGTCGATCTTGCGAGCGACGGCGTCGCAGAACCAGTCGGCCACATCGGCGCGATAGGCCTGCACGGCGGTCAGGGTCAGCGTGGCGCCGTTCTCGCTCGCCGGTGCCGGCGCCGACTGTTCTTGTTCTGCCAGGTTCGATCGCATGGTCCCCCCCTTGTCGAGTTGGGCCAATGGTCTGGGCTCCGAGCGTTGCCTTAGTTGATGCTCGGGATCAGGCTGTCGAACTTCGAGACCTTGAGAATGTGGTCGACCTGACCCTGCGCACCACGCAGCTTCAGCGTCGTGTTGCAGCCGGTCGCCGCCTCCCGGGCGATCAGCAGCATGCCCAGCCCGGCAGAGTCGATGAACTCGAGCTCCTTCAGGTCGATCACGCATTCGCCACCATTGCGGCTCTTCAGCTTCTCGACGATCTCGCGAAACTTGTCGTTGTCGGAAAATAGCAGCCGGCCGTTGAGGTAGACCTCCATACCGGCGCCGCTGTCATTGAGCGTGTAGTCCATTTGTGCTCTCCATTACCAAAAAGCTAACGCGACTTCGGGTGACTGCAGACTTGGCTCATCCCACAACTCTTTCGCAAAACCGTTGCCAAGTCCTTACTGCCGGGATCTTTGGGTTCTGCGCGGGGACTTCCCTGACTTAGGCGGCCTTTACGCCACCGATGAAGCTGCCGATCTCCTCGTTCAACACGTTCACCGGTTGCTTCAGGTCGGTTGAAATCCACAGAACCTGGATCGCCGTGGCGTACGATTGGGCCGATGACTGGGTCAGATCGGCGACCCGCTCCGACACCGTGGTGGCGTCTTCACTGACGGTGCCGGAGTTGCGGGCGATCTCCTGCGTTGCCGCGCGCTGCTGCTCGACGGCGGAGGAGATGCCGGTGGCGATTTCGTTGACCTTGCCGATGGCAGTGCCGACACTCTCGATCATGCCGACGGCTTCGCGGGTCGCGCCCTGCACCTGCTCGATCTGGGTGCCGATTTCCTCGGTCGCCTTGGCCGTCTGATTGGCCAGGTTCTTCACTTCCGAGGCGACCACGGCGAAGCCCTTGCCGGCCTCGCCGGCGCGGGCGGCCTCGATGGTCGCATTCAGCGCCAGCAGATTGGTCTGCCCGGCGATGTCGTTGATCAGGTTGACGACGTCGCCGATGCGCTCGGCCGCCTCGGCCAGGCCCTTGATCTTGGCGTTCGAGCGCTCGGCCTCGTCGACCGCATCGCCGACCACCGCCGACGACTGCTCCATCTGCAGGCCGACTTCCTGCGCCGAGGTGGCGAGCTCCTCGGCCGCCGCCGCAACGGTGTTGATGTTGTTGCGAGCCCGCTCGGCCGCTTCGGCGACCTCGAGCGTGCGCGAACTGCCCTCGCTGGTCGCCGAGGCCATGCCGATCGCCGTCGCTTCGATGTGCTTGGCATGGTCGCTCACGCCCTGGATCGCGTTGGAGGACGTATCCTCGAACCGATGCACGAGTTCGTCGATGGCGGTGGACCGGGCCTGACGGGCTTCATGCTCGATCTCGGAGTAGACCGAGATCGCCAGCTCCATATCCAGGAAGATCGCTTTGGAGGTCGCCCGCAGGATCCGCGCCAGCTCCTTGCTGTCACGGCGCAGCTGCTTCGTCAGATGCGTCACCAGCTTGTCCATGACATAGCTGTAGCCGGCCATGTACCAGCGCGGCTCGAGGCCGATGCGCTGATGCGCGCGGCCGATCCGGTCGACCCGCTCGAAGTAGTCGGCATCGAGCCGACCGCTGAACAGGACGGCCCAGTGCTCGGCCTGCGCCTGCTTCAGCCGGACGATGTTGGCAGCATCACCGATCATTGCCGCCAGGTGGGGTTCCTCGCCGACATGCGTGTAGAACGCCTCGAGCACCTGCGGCAACGCCGGTTCAATCTGCTTCCAGGCGTCGGGCAAGGCGCCCAGGATTTCGGCGTCGATGCCGAGAAACCGCAATCTCGCTTCGTGCTCCGCCGCACCAGGCATTGATCAGTTCTCCCTCGCGAATGGGCAGATGGTCTGACACGCCGCCGGGTTCACGACATGGCGATGTACCCGTGCAGTTGCACCCGGCGACGTAATGAACGCGGACGTAAGGATGTAGGAAGGAGACTAAAATTCCCTTAAGGTTGAAGGGCGAAATGCGGCTAAAAACAGCCAGCTTTCGGACCGTCGCCCAAGCTGCTTTTTTGGCCCGCGACAGGTCGCGGGACGCTGTACGGGGCCGCCGATAGGATCGGGCCGACCGCCTGCGCGGCACCGCTCACTCAACCAGGAATAGCCCCGACCGGGGACCGGTCCGCCGTTCGTTCAATCCGTACGGGCGGCGAGAAACTGGCGCAGATCGATCTCGCGGCGTTCCGTCAGCGAGACATAGACGAACGTCATATTTGTCCGTTCGACCACGAGCTCGCCCGGATAGGGCAGATAGGCCAGCTCGCGGCTGGCGAAGCCCGGTGACGCCGTGCCGACCTGGTAGCCGGTGCCGATCTCGACATCGACCAGTTTCAGGCCCGGGCCCTCGGCCGGCGCAATCTCGAACGGTACCCCGGCCAGACGCAGGAAGCTGGTCTTGTCCTCGGCGCGGCGGAACCCGTCGATGAAAGCATCGGTGAGCACCTGCAGCGCCTCGGCCTGGTCGTCTGGGCCCATGCCGTGCAGATGGGAGTGCAGATGGCCGACCGGATCCGGGCCCCCGTTGTGACCGTGCTCGCCATGGTGCTGGTGATCGTGGTGTCGCGGTTCAGGCATCGCCGACACCCCCTGCAGGGATCTCGACCGGGCGGTCGATGATCGATTTGTGCGCTCCCAGCTTGCCATGCGCCACCAGCGAGCCCAGGACGTCGACGGCGACGCGGGTGCCGAACAGCGAGGTGATGTCAGAGGTGTCGTAGGGCGGCGAGACCTCGACGATCTCCAGGCCGCACAGCCCTTCCGCCGCCACCTTGCCGACCAGCGCGAGGGCTTCACGCGGCAGAAAGCCGCCCGGTTCCGGCCAGCCCGTGCCGGGTACGAAGCCGCAGTCGACGCAGTCGATGTCGAAGCTCAGGTAGACCGCATCCGCGTCCTTCCAGGCGATCTCCAGGGCGATCTCCACCACCTTATCGATCCCCAGCTGCTCGACGTCCGCCATGGTCAGGATGGTGGTGTCGCGCTCGCGGGCAACGGCGACGGCTTCGCGGGGCACCTGCCAACCGCCGATGCCGATCTGCACCAGGTTGCCGGCCGGGACATTGTCCAGGTTGGTGGCATGGAACCAGGGCGTGGTGTGCATACGCTCGTCCAGGTCCTTCTCCTGGATATCGGCGTGGCGGTCGAAGTGAACGATGCCGATACGCTTGCTGGTGCACTGGGCAAGGCCGCGCACGGTGGCAAAGCCGATCGAATGATCGCCGCCGAGGATCACGGGGAAGGCGCCGCTGGAGAAGACGTGGGCGACGGCCCGGCTGATCTGGTCGAAGGTCTTCTCGATGTTCGCCGGTATGGTGAACACGTCGCCGGCGTCGCACAGCGTCATCTGCTCGCGCAGATCGACGCCCAGCTCGTAGTTGTAGGGCGTGTAGAGGGCGGAGATGCGCCGCATCCCCTGCGGCCCGAAGCGGGTGCCGGGCCGGTAGGTGGTGCCGCCATCGAACGGCACCCCGAGCACAGCCGCGTCGTAGTCGCCGACCCGGCTCACGTCCTCGACGTAGGGTGCCTTGAGAAACGTATTGATACCGGCATAATGCGGCAGCTCGCCCCTGGCGAACGTCGGGATGGTCTTGTCCTCGAGACTGCCGGCCCCGGTCAGGCCCATGCGCAGGGCCCATTGCCGCTCCTTTGCCAAGCCGGATCCCGGCAGGCGGGCTTCGGCCTCCAGCGCTTTCCAGCCCTGCAGCTGGAGCTTGTCGAAGTCGGGATGGTGGCGGCGACGGGCGTTCGGCGCCGCATCGCCGAACAGCGACGCCGGCCTAGGTGCGCGATGGCAATTCATGGTCTTGTCCTTTTCCTCGGTCGTCAGGGCCGTCGTGCACGCCGCCGGCGTCGCCGGCAGATGCGTGCTGGACGGGCAGGTCATAGGTAATGGTGGCGCCGTAGGCATCGGGCGCCTGCGGATCGTGGCGGACCTTGTCGAACACCAACAGCCGCGTTCCCAGGCGGAAGCCTTCGGCCAGGTCGTGGGTGACCATGAACACGGTCATGCCGAAGCGCTGCCAGACCTCTTGCAGCAAGCCCTGCATGTTGCGTCGGGTCCCGGGATCGAGCGCGCCGAAGGGTTCGTCGAGCAGCAGGATCCGCGGCCGTCGCACCAGCGCCTGGGCGATCGCCAGGCGCTGCTGCATCCCGCCCGACAGCGCCGCCGGATAGCGGTCGCGGGCAGCGGCGAGACCGATCGCTTCCAGCATTTCCTCGGCGGCGCCGAGGGCGCGACGGCGCTCGGCACCGAACAGGCGGCCGAGCCACCGCGACGCGGCCAGTTCGGCGGGCAGCAACAGGTTCTGCAGCACCGTGAGATGGGGAAACACCGAATAGCGCTGGAAGACCACGCCGCGGTCGGGACTCGGCTCGGGCGGCAGCGGTGCGCCGTCGAGCAGGATGGTACCGCGGCTCGGCCGTTCCTGGCTCAGCAGCAGGCGCAGGAAGGTGCTTTTGCCGCAGCCGCTGGCACCGACGATGCTGCAGAACTCGCCTTCGCCGACCTCCAGGTTGATCCGCTCCAGCACCGGCGCGCCCTGGTAGGCGTGCGAAAGGTTGCGGACCGAGAGAACGCTCACAGCCCCGACTCCGTGGCCTGCGCCCAGGGAAACAGCCGGCGCGAGGCCAGCCGCAGGGCGAGGTCGAGCAGAAAAGCCAGCAGCGTGATCCAGATCACGTACGGCAGGATCACGTCCATCGCCAGGTAGCGACGGACCAGGAAGATGCGGTAGCCGAGCCCCGCCGTCGCTGCGATCGCCTCGCTGGAGATCAGGAACAGCCAGGCGGGACCGAGGGCGAGGCGCACGGCGGAGATCAGCCGCGGGGCGATCTGCGGCAAGGCGACGCGCCAGACGACGAGCCAACTGCCGGCCCCCAGCGTTTGCGCCTTGACCAGCTGTTCCTGCGGCAGTTCCGCGGTCCGCTGGGCGAGGTCGCGGACCAGGAACGGGGCGATGCCGACCACCACCAGCACCACCTTCGCCACTTCGCCGAGGCCGAAGACGATGAACAGGACCGGCAGGATCGCCAATGGCGGAATCAGCGACACGGCGGCGACGAACGGCGCCATCGTCGCCCGCACCACGGGCAGGAGGCCGATCGCCAGACCCAATGACAGCCCGATCGCCGCCGCGATCACCACGCCGAGAACGAGACGACGCAAGCTGGCCGCGGTGTCGCTCCACAACAAATAGCGGCCACTGCGCCGATCCGGGGTCAGCGCCACCCGCTCCACCGCCGCCGTCAATTCGGTCAGCGACGGCAGCAGCTTGTCGTTCGGGTTCTCCGCCTTGCGGACGTGGGAACCGGCGGTATAGAGCAGCAGCACCAGGACGAACGGCAGCATCGCCAGGGGCACCGCCGTGCGCCGGGTCGGCCGCAGGTTGATCCAACGGGCCACGCCGCGATCCTCGCCGGGAACGCCGCCCTAAGCGCTAGAGCTTGCCCTCGGCCGCAAGCTGCATGAAGGCCGGGTCGAAGCGCAGCTTGATGTTGCCGGTGTCGCCCAGGGTGGAGCCGTCCGGGAAGCTCATGCCGACATGGTCGGGGCTGCTTGCGCCCTCGCCCAGGATGCCGTGCTCGAACAGGAAGCGGCGCACATAGTCCATGGTCTTGGGCAGGGCCGGACTGCGCGCGAACGCGACCGCCTGGGCTGGCTCGTAGAACATCTGCGTCGTCGCCAGCTGGGCATCGTAGCCCGCCAGGTCCGTACCCGACGCCTGTGCCATGGCGCCGCGGGCGGCAAGCCCGGCAGCATCATTGCCCCGCATCAATGCCATGGTCTCGAACCAGGCGCCGACCAGGGCCTTGCCGAATGCCGGGTTGGCCTGCAGGACGTCGGTATTCACGACCATCATGTCGATGATCTCGCCGGGGATGTCGCCGGAGTCGTAGATCTTGCTGACGCCCGGCATCTCCATGATCGTGCTGACCAGCGGGTTCCAGGTCACCGCGGCGGTCACGTCAGGCGTGGCGAAGGCGGCGACCATGTCCGCATCGGAGGTGTTCACCACCTTGATGTCGCGCTCGCTCATGTCGGCCGACGCCAGCGCCCGCGCCAGCAGGTAGTGCGACACCGACAGCTCGACCAGGTTGACCGGCTTGCCCTTGAGGGTGGCCAGCCCGCCGTTGCCCTTGACCAGCAGGGCGTCATTGCCGTTCGAGAAGTCGCCGATGATGAGCGCTGTCGAGTCGACGCCGCCGCCGGCGGGGATGCTCAGCGCATCCATGTTGGTCATCACGCAGCCGTCGAACTGGCCGGCGGTATATTGGTTGATCGACTCGATGTAGTCGTTGATCTGCACCACCTCGATCTCGATGCCGTACTTGTCGGCCCACTTGTCGACGATGCCGGCTTCGTCGGCATAACCCCACGGCATCCAGCCCACGTAGATGGACCAGGCGATGCGGAACTTGCTCTTGCTCTCGGCCGCCGCGGCCGGGGTGGCCACCACCAGCACACCGGCCAGCAGCAGGAAACAGATGGAACCGATCAGCTTGCGCATAGCTCGTTCTCCGATTGCCTCTCTTACCCGACGCTCGGCGTCGGCGCTCCCGGTCGCTGTTTCGATACGTCGTACCGGGAACCGGGAGTCGCGCGGCACGAGCAAATCTGCGCAGTAGATCTCCCGGGATTTTGGCCCGCCGTGGCTCCGGCCATGGTCGGCCGGAGTGCGCCTCTCGGACCAGTCGCCGCTCTCTAGTGCGGCCGGAACCCTAGGCGCCCTGCAGTCGTCAACACAGCAAGGGTCGTGCCAACATCGCCTGGCATCGGCAAACGAAGGCCCAGCGCGCAGGCACAGGCCTTCGCGTGCGACCTAACGGAGTAAATCGCGGAGTCGGACTGCCTGCCGAATGGCCAGCTGCCCAAGATTACGGCAAGCGGGCGACAAGCACGGACTGCGGGCCCGGCCGGTGCCGGCCGGCAAGCCCGTCAGGCGCTGGCGGCGGCGGCTTCGGTCGGCTCTTCGCTCTGGGCCGGCTCGGCCGGCGCTGCCGCGGTCTGCCGGGGTCCGTGCTGGATATCGCCGATGATGCGCCCGCCCAGACCGATCTCGAGGCTGCCGTAGCAGATGGTGCCGGTGACACAGCCGGCCTCGGTCACGGCAAGCAGACCGTCGACCGACAGCTCGCCGTCGAACGCGCCGTCGACCACCGCCTCGGCGACATGGGCCGAGCCGCTGACCTGGCCGCCAGCACGGATCGACAGTCGCGTGGCGGCGATCTCCACCTGGGCGCTGCCTTCGACGATGACCTCGTCGCAGTTGCTGATGGTCCCGCGCACTTCGACGCCGTTGCCGATCACCAGCTGCCGCTGCGCCCCTTCGCCGCCGGCTTCCGCGCCGCTGACGCCGAGCTCCTGCCACAGCCGCGGCTGGCCGCGTTGGCCGGCGCCGGCCGACGGCGCCGTCCGGCCACCCGGTGACGGTGCCTGCTGCTGCTCAGTGCTTTGCGTTCCGTCCGCCTTCGCACCCTTGTCGCTCTCAGCCATCTCTGCGCCACCCTGTTTCTTACCGTGCTTGTCGGGGCCGTCCGCGCCCTTGTCCCTGCGCCCGCGGCCACCGAAAAGATTAGACATGCCGTCGCTCCCGTTCTGCTGCAGCCGGACCAGAGCACCGAAATGCGACCGCGTTGTGGCGGAGCTTCGACCAATCCATGCCAGCGGTCACTGTCGGCGACGCGGTACCGGAACTCGCCGCGGGGCGCAGCGTGTCGTCACCCGCACATAAGCCTAACAGGTCGCGCGCGCAATCGCGATTCAGTCGGGGCCGGTGGCGCGGCGACCGACGCAACCGATTTGCTGGACAGGCAGGCCGGCCGCCGGCAGGCTTGCCGCCTGCCCGGATGCCGCCGCCGGTGGCCGAACCCGTCGGGAATGCGCCTGCCGTGCCATCGCCAGCGATCACAACCGCGACAGAAGCCGACTTCGTGATCGTCGGCGCCGGCTCCGCCGGCTGCGCCATCGCCGCGCGACTGAGCGAGGACGGCCGCCATTCGGTCCTGCTGCTGGAGTACGGCGGCAGCGATGCCGGCCCGTTTATCCAGATGCCGGCGGCACTGTCCTACCCCATGAACATGCGGACCTATGACTGGGGCTATCGCACCGAGCCCGAACCGCACCTGGGCGGCCGCCGGCTGGGCTGCCCGCGCGGCAAAGTGATCGGCGGCAGTTCCTCGATCAACGGCATGGTCTATGTGCGTGGCCACGCATGCGACTATGACGCCTGGGCGGAGCTCGGGGCGCACGGCTGGGACTACCGCCACGTCCTGCCCTATTTCCTGCGCCTGGAAGCGGCACACGGCGGCGAGACCGGCTGGCGCGGCGCCGACGGCCCGCTGCACGTGACCCGCGGCCGCCGCGCCTCGCCGCTCTACGACGCCTTTATCGAAGCCGGGGTCGAGGCAGGCTACGGCCGCACCGACGACTACAACGGCCAACGCCAGGAAGGCTTCGGGCCGATGGAAATGACGGTCTGGCGCGGCCGGCGCTGGTCGGCCGCCAACGCCTACCTGCGCCCGGCGCTGAAGCGGCCCAACCTGCGCCTGCTGGCGCGCAGCCGCGTCCGCCGCGTCCTGCTCGACGGCCGGCGCGCCACCGGGGTGGAGATCGAGCGGCGGGGCCGCGTGCAGCGGGTTGCCGCCCGGCGCGAGGTGATCGTGGCCGCCGGCGCGATCAACTCGCCGCAGCTGCTGATGCTGTCGGGGATCGGCGACGGCGCCGCCCTGCGCCAAGCCGGCATCGCGCCGCGGCATGCCTTGCCCGGCGTCGGCGGCAACCTGCAGGATCATCTGGAGATCTTCTTCCAGGCCGCCTGCCGGCAACCGGTGACGCTGTACCCGCATCTGAATCCGCTCGCCAAGGCGATGATCGGGCTGCGCTGGCTGCTGCGCGGCGACGGTCCCGGCGCCAGCAATCACTTCGAGGCCGCCGCCTTCATCCGCTCGGCCGCGGGCGTGAAGTACCCCAACGTGCAGTATCATTTTCTGCCGCTGGCAATCAGCTACGACGGCCGCAGCGCCCTAAAGGGGCACGGTTTCCAGGTTCACGTGGGGCCGATGCGCTCGCCGTCGCGCGGACGGATCGCGCTGACCTCGCCGGAGCCGACGGCGGCCCCGTCGATCCGCTTCAACTACATGTCGCACGACCAGGACTGGGCGGACTTCCGCACCTGCATCCGGCTTACCCGGGACATCTTCGCGCAGGCGGCGCTGGCCCCCTTCCTCGGCGAGGAGATCGCCCCGGGGCCCGACCGGCAGAGCGATGCGGCGCTCGACGACTTCCTGCGCGAGCACGTGGAGAGCGCCTACCACCCCTGCGGCAGCTGTCGCATGGGCGCGGCCGACGACCCGTCGAGCGTGGTCGATCCCGAATGCCGGGTAATCGGCCTCGAGGGCCTGCGCGTGGCCGACAGCTCGATCATCCCGCGCATCACCAACGGCAACCTGAACGGACCGTCGATCCTGATCGGCGAGAAAGCCAGCGATCACATCCTCGGTCGCACGCTGCCGCCGGCCGAGAACCGCACGCCCTGGCTCCACCCAGACTGGCGGAACCGGCAGCGCTGAGACCGCCCTGGTGGCCGGTCGACCGGCCCGGCGCCAGTCATCTCCCGTTCAGGTAGGCTTCCCTACGCTTGCGGGCCATGATGACCCTGAGCCCGACAATCGCACTGTTGGCGACGCTGCTTCCGCCGCTGGCCGGCGCCGGCAGCGAGCCACCGCTGGTCCTGGCCGGCGTGCGCATCGACACCCGGCCGGATGCCGCCGTCGTGGCCGCCATCGCCCCCGCGACACCGGCGCAGACCGCCGCAGCGCCGGGCAGGCACTTCCGCGACCGGCTGCCGGACGGCAGCAGCTGCAGCTTCTGCCCGGAGATGGTGGTAGCGCCGGCCGGCCGCTTCAAGATGGGCACGGCGGCGGCCGACTGGGCCTCGCACGAAGGTCCCTTGCATGCCGTCGAGATCGGCCACGCCTTCGCCATCGGCCGCTACGAAGTGACGTTCGCGCAATGGGACGCCTGCGTCGATGACGGCGGCTGCCGGGCCTACCGGCCGGCAGACGACGGCCAGGGCCGGGGCCACCGGCCGGTCGGCCGGATCAGCCACGACGACGCCAACGCCTTCGTCCGCTGGCTGAACCGCCGTCTCGACCTCGATCCCGAAACCGAGGGCTACCGCCTGCCCAGCGAGGCGGAATGGGAGTACGCCGCCCGCGCCGGCGCCCGCAGCAGCTATTGGTGGGGCGGGCGCGAACCGGTTTGCATCGACGGCGCACGGGCCGGCGCCCGCTTCGACGACGGCGGGCGCTGCGATGCCGCCGGTTCGGCGCCGGTCGGCAGCTATCCGGCCAACCGTTTCGGCCTGCACGACGTCGCCGGGAATCTGCGCGAATGGGTCGCCGACTGCTGGCACGACAGCTACGACCGCGCGCCGGCGGACGGCAGCGCCTGGATGAACCGCGGCGACTGCGTGCGCCGGGTCCTGCGCGGCGGCTCCTGGCGCGACCGCGCCGACGCGCTGCGCGCCGCCTGGCGCACCGGCCACGCCACGGGCATGCGGCTGCCCGGCACCGGATTCCGGCTCGCCCGCAGCCTGGGAGGGAACAGATGACCGTCTACCGCACGACCACCGGCGCAGCCTCGCACGGCTGGCGGCGCCACCGGCTGCTGGCCGTCGCCGCCGCGGCAGCGGCATTCGCCGCCGTGTGGACGGCAGGGCCGGTCTCGGCGACCGGCCGGGCCAATGTCGTCGTCCTCGGGCTGGACCAGGACCGCGGCGCCGTGCCGCGGCTCAACCGGGTCTACGTCCGGGTCCGCAATGCCCTCGTCGACCAGCTGCAGCAGGCCGGCTTCGCCGCCTATGACGGCACCCAGGTGGCGCTGCAGCCGATCGCGCGCGACGCGGACGGCCGCCTGGCGGACGCCGCCGTGCTCGACGCGGCGCGGATGGTCGAGAGCCCGCCGCTCGACCTGGTGGTGCTGTTCCGGGTCTACCCGCGGCAGCAACGCCTCAGCTACACGCAGAAACTGGGGGCCCGGGTCGAGGCGCGGCTGTTGAACCTGCATTCGGGCTACCGTCTCGGCAATTTCGAGGCGGCGACACCGCAGCCGCAACCGCTGGCGCTGAGCTGCGACCACGACTGCCAGCTCGAACACCTGGGCAGCGAGGCGCGGATCCTGGCCCAGCATGTCGGCGCCGTGCTCGCGGCCAGGCTCGACGCCGTCGCCCCCGCGGCGGCGGCAATCGACGAGGCGGCGCCGGCGACAGGGCTGCAGCGCCACTATGACCTGACCTTCAACAACTTCAGCGACCAGGACATCGCCGACATCGAGGAACTGCTGGTGTCCTTCAGCGGCTACCAGCGGCATCGGCCGGTGCGCTGCCAGCCCCGGTTCTGTCGCTACTGGTACGAGAACAGCGGCGACAGCGCCCGGCTACGGCGCAACCTGCAGATGATGCTGGTCCATCTCGATATCGCCGGCACCGTCACCTTCGCCGGCAACGCCATCGTGGTCGAGAAGATCACGCTGCCGGCACCCGGCAACTGACGACGGGGTGCGGGCATGACCGGCAAACAGGTGTCCAGCCGTGGCCGCATCCGGCGCAGCCCGTGCCGCGGCAGGCTGCTGGCGGCGGCGTTGTGCTGGCTTGGCATCGCCCCGGCCGTCGCCGCCGCCGACCGGTCAGACCTGGACGCCGGCCTGGCACAGCTCGCCGGCGGCCTGCTGCAGCAGCTGGGCGACGTCGCGCCAACCGACGGCAACCCCGTCCGGATCGCTGTCTGGCCCCTGGACGACGAGCACGGCCCGCTACAGCCGGCCCAGGCCGACCGGCTCAATCGCCTGCTGCGCCAGCACCTGAGGATCGCGGCACCGCCCTGGCTGCGGCTCGTGGCGCGCGACGACATGCCTGCGCTGCTGGCCGATGCCAGCGAGTTCGCCGCCACGCCCGACCCGGTGGCGGCACTGGTCGAGGAGGCCGCGGTCGATGTCCTGATCGTCGGCCATGTCAGCCGCCACGATCACGGACTGCGCTTGTCCTATGACGCCTACGCCGTGCGCGACGGCACCCTGCTCGCCGGCAGCGGCCCCCTCAGCATCAGCCACGCCGCCATCGCCATCGCCCCGCAACTGGGCCTCGAGGCGGCGATCCGGCAGATGGCCCGCAGCCTGCGCGAGACCGCCCCCGACATGACGGAACTGCGGCTGCACAAGGTCGGCTATCAGGACAGCGGTCAGCAGCCGGCGTTCGGCACCTACGTCCAGGATCTCATGGTGGCGGCGTTGGAGCAGGCGTTCGCCGACGGCCTGACCGGGCGCAAGCTCGTGGTGCGGCCGGACGCGGCGCCAGCGGCGAACGCGGCACGCAGCTATGTTCTCAGCGGCAGCTACTGGGAGGCCGGGGCCGCCGTCGACCTGCGCTTCCGGCTGCGCAATGGCCGGGGGGCATCGGTCTCGACCCGCCGCCTGGTCGATGGCGCCAGCCTGCCCACCGGGGTGGCGCTGCGTCCCGCCGCCGGCGCCGACGGCGCCGTCCGCCCGGCCGCCGCCACGATCGGCCTGACCCTGTCGACCGACCGCGGCGATGCGCCGGTCTACCGCATCGGCGAGCCGTTCAGCCTGCTGGTCGGCCTCGACCGGGCGGCCTGGCTCTATTGCTTCTACCGGCAGGCCGACGGGGCAATCGTCCGCATCGTCCCCAACCGCCACCTGCCGGCGGCGCGCCTCGCCGGCGGCCGCATCCACGCCGTGCCCGGCCGGGATGCCGCCTTTGCGCTGATCGCGGATGCGCCCGCCGGCAACGAAAGCGTGACCTGCTTCGCCACCTCCGAAGACGTGCAGACGCGACTGCCGGCGCCACTGCGGGCAGGCGGCAGCGGCCGCCTTCCGGCGGGCTGGGATTGGCGGCTGGGCCACGCCTTTCACCGCCTGCCGGCGGCAGCGGTGGCGGAAGCGCGGGTGACGATCACGGTGCGGCCATGACGGCGATGCGGCGAATCCGGGTCTGGCTCGGGCATAGCCCTGCGTGTCCTCCCCTGTCGGTGGCGGGCGGTGTCGCAAAAGTCGCGGCCCGCCCGCCACTCCCCCCACGGGAGGCAGCACGAGCAAGGAGGTGCCGATGACAGGGCCTGAGCACGGCAACGCCATGACCGAGATCGCCCTGGCCCTGGCCATGGCCTTCTTCGCGCTGATGATCCTGACCATGGTCTCCATGGGCGCCGGCGACGGTGCCGCGACGCCGGCACCGCTGCAACTGGGTGCCACGGCCGACAGCGCCGGCAACGCGGACAGCACCGCAGCCGCCGAACCGGTGGATCCTGACGCGCTGGTGATCTTCGCCGACGGCCGCTACTACGACGCCCGCCTGCAGCCACTCGACATCCCGGGCCTCAGCGGGCGCGGCACCATCGTCCTCGCCGTGCCGCCGCAGCTGTCGCTGGCCACGGTGATGCAGGCCAAGGCGCGCCTGCCGGTTCCCGAGGTCACCGTGGTGCCGCTCGACGACGACTGGCAGGCGGCCGTGGCCGGGGCACGGCAATGACCAGGCGTCTGTTCGACAACCTGCGCCGGCCAGTGACTGCCCTGTTCGCCGCCACGCTCGCGACCGTCGTCGCCGCCACCGCCGCCGCCGCCGTGCCCCACCCCGAGATCGAGCGCCTGATCGTCGAGGAGGCCGACCTGACCACGGTGCCGCCGTCGCTCGCTCTGGCGTTGGCCCGGGTCGAGTCCGGATTTCGCGACGACGCCCTGAGCCACGCCGGCGCCCGCGGCGTGATGCAGATCATGCCGCGCACCGCGCGCGACGAGTATGGCGTCGACCCCGACGAGCTTTGGGACGCCCGGCTCAACGTGCAGATCGGCATCCACTACCTGGAAAGCCTCATCGCCCGCTACGGCGGCCGCTGGGACCTGGCCCTGTCGCACTACAACGGCGGCACGTTGCATCGCCGCAACGGGCGCCTGCAGCCACACCCGTTCACCCGCCGCTATGTCGCCGCCGTGCTGGACCTTGAGAAGGACTATGCCCGGCAGGTGACGGTCTGGCGCGACGCCAAACCCGCGGCGCCGGCGGCCTGGCATCCGGCACGGACCCGGCTCGCCGCCGTCGACCCGGTGGCGGAGCCGGCGCTGGCACCGGCAGCGGCGCCGGCCGCCGCCGTCCCGGCGCCAACCGGTTCGGCCCCAAAGGTGCAGGCGCGGCCGGTCACCCGGGCCGCACCCCCCGCCAGCCGCCGGATCGCCCGCCTGCGCCGGCAGCTGCCGACGCAGCGCAGCCCGCAGGCGCTCGACGATTTCGCCAGCGGCCATGTCGCCCGTACCTTGTTGCGCCGGCACGGCGGTGCGCATCGCGGTCGCCCTGCCATGCCGCATGGGGCGCGGTCGCAATGACGGCGGCGGGCAACAGACGCTGGCTGCTGCGCCTGGGGGCGGGCGCGACCGCCGCCCTGCTGTTGCCGCTTGCCGCACCGGCGCACGGCCGCGCCGTCGGCCGGCAACGCGCGGCGATGCGGGCACTGGTGGCGCACGAGGCGCGCGCCTTCGGGCTACCCGTCGACCTGGCCCTGGCGGTGGCCAAGGCGGAATCCGATTTCGACCCGCACGCGCTCAGTCACAAGGGCGCGCGCGGCGTCATGCAGATCATGCCGGCGACGGCGATCGGGGAGTACGGCATCCACCCCGACCTGCTGTGGAACCCGCGCATCAACGTGCGGCTCGGCCTGCATTTCCTGCGCCGCCTGATCCGCCGCTACCGCGGTCGGATCGACCTGGCGTTGTCCTACTACAACGGCGGCTCCGCCGTCGGCACCTGGCCGCGGGCGCGGGTCATCCCGGCCACCGCGGGTTACGTGCGCAAAGTCGAGCGTCTGCGCCGACACTACCGGCGCCAGCATTTGACGGGGTGAGACGATGGCCGACGACAGCGACCTCAAAGGCGGCCCGGACGACCAGATGCGCGAGGACTTCCGCACCGTCGCCCAGGCCAGCGCGCCGGATGGCGGACCGCGGCACCGGCCGGGGACGCTGCGCCGGCTGGCACGGCTGCTGACGGGCGCCGGTGCCGGCAACGGCCGCCAGGCGGCCGTGCCGCCGCGCGACAGTGCGCTGTTCGAGCTCAGCCATCTCGTCGCCGCGGCCCAGAGTGCCGGTGGCGAGGAAGCGCGCTGGCTGTTCTTCCTGGGCCAGGACCGGGTCAGCGCCGAGAGCTGCCGGCACCACTTCGCGGCATGGCCGGGCCCGGACGGCGGCAGCGGCGCGGCGATCGAAGCGTCGGCCGAGGGCGTGACCGTCGGCTACGGCGGTGACGGCTTCACCGTCACCTACGCCCGCATGCCGGTCCTGGTCGCCCTGTTCGAGTTCCTCGCCAGCATGGAGGCGGGCCAGCACCTGCCGGCGCTGCTCGACATCTTCGACACCCTGGCGGCGCAGCCGGTCAGCCGCCGACGCGTCCAGGATGCCAGCAACGCCGCCGCCAGCCTGCTGCGGGGCTACCTGTCCGGCCACCTGGCCACGGCCGGCAACGACGACGTCTTCGCCAGCATCGCCCGCTTCCTGCAACAGCGGGCGGATGGCGGCAACTGGCGCATCGATGACGCCGCGGTGCTCGCCTTCTGGCAGCAAGAAAACCTGCGCAACTTCCGCACCTACGAGAAGGCGTTCCGCCGCTTCGTCGATCTGATGGCCGCCCTGGCAACCGCCGGATGCAGCCAGGCCGCGGCGGAGGCCGATCGCCTCGGCGCCGACCGCGAGAACGGCGAGATCGAACCGGAAGACCTGGCCTACGACCTGAACGGACACGGCGAATGGCAATCGCCACTGAGCAGTCTCGGGCAAGCGCCGGCGAACGCCATCAAGTTCTTCACCGGCCCGGAGCAACGCACCCTGACGCCACTCGCCAGCTATGGCCCCGAGGCCCTGCGCCTGCCGCTGGCGTTCCTGCGCCTCGACGTGTTCGGCGCGCAGCAGACGGCGATCAGCCAGGCCCTGCGCCGGCTCAGCCCGGCCGACGTCGGCCCGCTGGTGACCTGCGCCGATGCCGTGCCCTACGCCCAGCGTCGCGACAGCTTCGCCAGCTTGCGCGCGCACGTGGCGAAGCTGCAGCTCGCCACCCTGCATGCCATCTGCGGCGACCGGGCCAACGTCGTGCCGTTGCGACGCCAAGCGGCCGATGAAAACGGCGCGGCCGAGGGCGAGGCGGCGCTGCGTCAACGTACCGCCCGCGCGTTTGGTGAGGTCAAGCGGCGCGGCTTCGAGAGCGGCGGCCTGCAACAGCCGCAGCGGATCGAAGGCTTCCGCCTGGCGGCCGAGCCGTTGACCCGGATCGGCCGCATCCTCGACCGCTACCTCGCCGCGCTGGCCGACCTGAACGCGACCGACGCGCCGCTGGACCGGCAGTTCGCGACCGACCGGCGGCTGTTCGCCGCCGAGTTCCGCAAGATCTATGGAGATGCCCATGCTTGAGATCGCCCCGTTGTCGCCGGCCATGCGGCCGCGCGTGCAGGCCGCCTTCGTCGCGCACAGCGCCGCCAGTGATCTTATGTGGCAGGCCTCGACGGCGCCGGCCGGCATCGCTGCCAGCCGCCTGTACCGCTTTGCGATGGCGGGCGGCACTGGCGATGACGCGCTGCAACAGGCCCTGCGCGCCGACCTGACGCTGCGGCGCGGCTACTGCCGCCTGCAGCAATCGCTGGCGCGCTATCGCATGCCGGCCCTGCGCGCGGCCCACAGCGACGCCTTCCCGCCCCGGCGCATGCCGGGCTGCCGGCTGCGAGTCGAGCCTTCGGCCGCGGACGAGCGGCAGTTCTACCTCATCATAGAGCTCGACGATCAGCCGACCGATCGGGCCCGACCCGAGGCACTGGTGCTGGTCGACCGCGATGGCCACTGCCACCACTTCCGCCTCCCCGGCAGCCGGCACGGGGTCATCCAGCAGGTCGTCGCCGCGGCCTCGGAGCTGCTGCATCTGCTGCGCGACCCGCAGACCGAGGTACTGCTGCGGTGAACCGTCCGGCCGTCTTTATCGCCACCACCGGTGGCCCGGTGCAGATCGAGCGGATCATCCGCGAGCGGGCGCCGTTATCGCTAGTCATGCTGGGGCGGAGCGCCCGGTCGCTGCCGATCAGTGGCGACTACGACGATTTCGTGCGCCCGGCGAGCGGACCGGTCGACCGTTTTCTCGGTCCCTTCCCGGCCGGTGGCTTCCGCCTCGAGCTTTCGGCGGCCGTCGATTGCGGCGACTCCTGGCAGCTCGCGGTGTTCATCGCCCATGCCCTGGCCGCGGCCGACGGTGTCTCGCTGGCCGCCAGCCTGGACGACGCCGATGCCGTGCTGTGGCTCTCCGGGACGGTCGACTATGACGGTCAGGTCGGCCCGGTCGGGTCGATCGCCGACAAGCTGGACAGCACGGCCAGCGCCTTCGCCGACTGGCGCCGGCGCGGCCTGCCGGTGACCCTGGCCACCCCCGCCGGCGACGACAGCGACCGCGTGGCCGCGGTTGGCGAGACCATCGGCGCCACCGCGCTCGCCGCCGACGATGTCCGTGGCCTGTGCCGGGCGCTGGACCTGCCGCGACCGGCGCCCTGCATCGAGGCCAGGACCGTCGCGGCCGGCCGGCGGTCGCGGCGACGGATCGCCGGCGCGGCACTGCTCGCCCTTGCTGCCGGCGGCACCGTGGCGGCCGCAACCTCCGGCACCTGGTGGCCCGCCCCGACAGGGCCGCAAGCCGCCGGAACGGCGCAACCGGCACCCGCGGCAGCGGCCGTTCCGCCCGCGGTGGTGCCAAGGATCACCCAGGCGGTTCACCGACCGCAGCCCGCCACGGCGCATCGGGCCGCTGCCGGCACGACGCCGGCGCGCCGCGCCATTGCCCGCCCGCCGCACGCCGGTGGCGAGCCGAGCGTGCAGATCATCGAGCGGCGGGCGCCGCCGGGCGAAGATTGTCGCGCCGTCCATTTCGGCGACGCCGACGCCGTGCTCAGGCCGGTACCGCTGGACCGTGACGGCCGTCCCCACGCCAGCCGCCGCGAGGGTCTGTGCGGGCTGGCCTTCGTCGTCGAACTGGGCAAGGCCAGCCGCTACGTCCGCGCCGGCCTGGATATCGACCAGGGCCGGATCGCCGGCCCGGCCGCGCCGCCGCCGGCGCTGTCGGGAGGCGCGGCGGTGCAGGGCACGCAGCACTGGCGGATCGATCTGCCGGCCCGGCGGTTCGACGGGCTGCAGTATCGCCTGCGCGTGACGATCGCCGACCACCCCCTGCCGCCGCCGCCGCAGCCGGCGGCGGCCGGCGGCCGTCAGATCCTGCTGGCGCACGCGGTATCCGACTGACGCCGGCCGTTTTCTGCCGACGGCCTTGGCCGGCCGCAAAAACCCGCCCTGGCACCCGCATAGCCCCCTGGTGAGGACAACAACAGCAGAGGGGCACGCCATGCCTCGTCAGACCCGACGTTTGCCTACGCACCATGCCATGGTGCTGCTGCTTGCCGGCACCGCCCTGCTGGCCGGCGCCTGCAACACTCAAACCACCAGCGGCTTCGGCGAGGGCATCGGCTTCCGCCAGGCCCGCTACGAAGAGATTTCCGCGATGCGGAGCTGGCGCCAGTGCCGCGACGATGCCCTGGCCCTCGACCGTCAGGCCCGCCAGGAGAATGCGCCGGCGCGTTATCTCGCCAGCGCCCGCATGATCGAGAAATGCGAGGCCGACCTGGGGCCGGAGGCGACCGGCCTGGCGGCCGAGGAACGCATGCGCGCCTATGCGCTGAGCATCCAGAACCGGCTCAAGGGCGGCGACGTCGCCCAGGCCCGCGCCAACCTGGAGGCGTTCCGCGAGAGCTTCGTCGATGGCGATCTCTACTACCCCGACGGCGCCTCGTTCATCGAGACCATGGAGATCCTGCTCGGTCTGAAGGACCGTACCTCGATCGGCGAGTTCTCGATGGCCAACGTCAGTGGCGAGCTGAAGTCCGAGCTGCGCCGCACCCGCTACTGGCTGCGCAACTGAGGAGACGGCGATGACCGCAACGACCCGCAGACACCGCAAGCCGGCAATCGTCCTGGCGACCGCTCTCGGTCTGGGCCTGCTGCTGACGACGTCGGCACTGGCGGTCGGCAGCAACGCCGCCGGGCCGCGCTGGCAGCCGGCGGCCAGCGAGAAGCTGATCAAACTGCCGGCGACGCATCTGAAAAAGTCGCTGGACCACGACTTCGCCCGCTCGCCGCTGGCTGCGGCGATCCGCGACGGCGAGGAGAACCTGACGCTGAAGGCGCTGACCCTGGCCGACCTGCAGACCGCGATCGCCAGCGCCGATGGCGAGCTGGTGGTCGAGCTGCGCCACCAGTTCCTGGTGGAGAAACGCGCCTACGTCGAACTGATGAAGCAGAACACCGACCTGCAGCGACGCCATCTGACGACGCGCCAGCGCACGCTGGAGAAGCTGCTCGGCCGGCTGCAGCGCGAGGACGGCGAAATGACCCCGGCACGAGCCCAGCTGGTGGCCCTGCAGGGCCA
>Ga0056121_1000131_pt1 | contig 34989 bp, 17 predicted proteins | sample WorMetHEROISLAND_FD_83872 | JGI IMG/M metagenome (GOLD analysis project Ga0056121, IMG submission 83872) | Marine gutless worms symbiont microbial communities from Max Planck institute for Marine Microbiology, Germany - Olavius sp. 1 HERON ISLAND ...
AATCAAAAAGCCCTGTTTCCATCATCGCTCAATACCTTTTAGCTGTTTTGAGTTGATTTGCTCTTGATTGGCTATCGCTAGTAAATTTCGTTGTATTTGTCAATTATTAGAGGAACCCTTAAATAAAATGTCTTTGCAGCTAAGCCGCCGGATAATTGATCTCCGCCAAAACGCTTCTGATCTTATCCTCGGTGGCCGGTGGATCCCACTTTATTACCACATCCTTGGCTCCGGGATCAGCCACGACGGCGACCACCCCTTCAACCTCACCGAGTTCGGTTTTGATGGAGTTGGTGCAGTGCCCGCAGGATATGTTGCTTATCGTGAAGGTTTTCTGTTCCATGGATATCTCCTTTTCAGTCCTGTTTTTAGTGATTACATGTTAAAGTAAGCAAGTTCTACCAATATGCAAGAAATCCCGTACGGTTACGAAACCGGAAGGTACTTGACTTGCAGGCAGGCATCGTTGAAAATACCCCCTAAAAGTTACCAGCAAGACAAATCAACGGGAGGCGAGTTTGGAAAATGTAATTGAAAACCGAATCGAAAACGTTCGCAAATCGCTGGCCGAAACCGACATCGACACTCTAATGGTCCTGGTGGCGGAAAACCGATATTATCTAAGTGGCTATACCGGGGAGGACAGTCAGTTCGACGAAACTGCGGGCGCCCTTTTTATCACCGAGGATGACCTGATCCTGGCCACAGATCCCCGTTTTGACACCCAGGCCGCCCAGGAGGCCCCTCAATATGACGTTGTTTGTTATAAAAAAGGACTGGCCCAGGAGCTACCCGAGATCGTCAAACGCCTGGAGACCCACAAACTGGGATTTGAGAGCGTGCGGCTCTCTTGCCAGCAATATAATAAGATGCGGGAAGCTCTGGAGGAAGCCGAGCAGGGAACGACTCTGGTACCGGTTGAAGATATTGTCGAAAACCTGCGGGTCATTAAAACGGAAGACGAGATCGAAGCTACCCGCAAATCCCTGGCCGTCGCCGAGGAGGCTTTTGAAGCTGTCCTGGCCAAACTCGAGCCCGGGATGACGGAAACCGAGGGCGCCTGGCAGCTGGAGATTGCCGTGCGTGAAAAAGGCGGCAAAGGCCTGAGTTTTCCCACCATCTGTGCCACCGGACGCAACAGCGCCCTCCCCCATGCCATTCCAGGACAAGCGGTATTTAAAGAAGGCGATCCATTGCTATTCGACTGGGGTGTCTTTGCCGGGCATTATTGTTCGGATACCACCCGTACCGTGGTGCTAGGCAAGCCGGACGGCTTGTTTAAGAAAGTTTATACCACCGTGCTGGAAGCCCAAAAAAAAGCCATTGCCTTCATCAAGGCCGGCGCCAGTTCCAAGGTCGTGGATGCCGCTGCCCGGGATTTCATCGATGGGACCGAATTCAAAGGCAAATTTGCCCATGGACTCGGGCACGGCACCGGGCTGGCGGTCCACGAAGCCCCTCGTTTGAATACCCTGCGGGAAGAAACGCTGCAGGCAGGCATGATCGTCACCGTGGAGCCCGGGATTTACCTGCCGGAATGGGGTGGTATTCGTCTTGAAAACCAGGTGGTGGTCCGGGAGGATGGCGCGGAGGTGCTGAATCGTTTGGGATTTATGGAATTTTGAACTCGAAAAAGAAAAACCATCCCTTTTCGAGTGTTTTAAGTTTTATGTGTTAAGTGTTAAGACTGCTTCCATAGAAATTACGAATAGTTGGTCCGTTCCGCCATTTTACACATGAAATCGGGGTTCCCACGATCACTCGAACCCTGGAACCCTTGACCCCTTGAACCCTGAGGTCTTCCCATGCCCCCGCTCGACTTTCTTGCAGATCAATATTTGAATTACCTCCTGGTTGAAAAGGGATTGGGGAAAAAAACCCTGGAAGCCTATAGCCGTGACCTGGTTCGCTATTTTGAATTCCTGCACAAAGAATCCATAGAAAGTGTGGGCGAACACGACACCGCCTTTATCCTAAAACACCTCATCGATATGAAAGCGGACGGTCTTAGCGCTAAGTCCCGAGCCCGCTATTTAGTAACCATTCGTGGGTTTTACCGCTTTCTGGTACAGGAGAAAGTGATCCGATCCGACCCCTCGCGTACTATCGATCTGCCCAAAAGCGGCTTGAAGCTTCCGGAAGTGCTAACCACCGATGAAATTGAGCGCTTGCTGGCCGCACCAGGCACGGACAAACCACGGGGATTGCGCAACACAGCCATGCTCGAACTGCTTTATGCTTCCGGCCTGCGGGTTTCGGAGCTGACCCACCTGAAGCTGCTGGACATCAATCTGGAAGCAGGCTTCGTCAGGGTATTCGGAAAAGGATCCAAAGAACGCATCGTTCCGATGGGATCGCGGGCAATGGATGCCCTACAATCCTATCTCAAATCCGGCCGCCCGAAACTATTAAAAACCGGACAAACCAGCGCCTATCTTTTCGTGGCCCGGGCCGGCAAACCCATGACGCGCCAAGGATTCTGGAAATTGTTGCGCAAATGTGCGTTGGAAGCCAATATCACCAACAAGATTTCGCCCCACACGCTGCGGCACAGCTTCGCCAGCCACCTGCTCGAAGGGGGGGCCGACCTCAGAGCAGTGCAGGTGATGCTGGGACACGTCGACATTACCACGACCCAGATTTATACCCATGTCGCTAAGGAAAGGCTCCGGGAAATCCACACGCGCTATCATCCGCGCGGCTGATTCGATAAATCTGATATCGACAACTATTGTTAACGTTTACGTAACATTGCATCAACCCGCGATCGCTTGCCGATAGTTGACAGCTCTTCAAAATTGGACTATCTAACGCGGGTTAAACCTAACCGGGCTTTACCCCGGAAAACGGGAGTGTACAACCTTGGCGCCTACTGACATATTCACATCACCACTCGGTCGCTGGTCTGGAGAAACGCACCCGACTACCGCAGATTCATATGCGTTCAATCAGCACCTTCAACAGCTGGATCGCGCCGTGTTCGTGGTGACCCAACCAGACGGAACGATAGGCGTCACCACTCACGGGCAGGCCAGGTTGGACGGTGCGGGATCCGATGATGAAACCGGCCAGCCCCTGATCGGGTATACCCCGCCCCTGCGTGCTGAGGATCTGGGCGATGCCGATTTCAAACGTCAATTTGGCTTAAAATACGCATATATAGCCGGCGCCATGGCCAACGGCATTACCTCCGTGGAAATGGTTACGGCGGCCGGCAAGGCCGGCATGCTGGGTTTCTTCGGCGCGGCGGGCCTGGATCTGGAAACGGTGGAAACTGCCATAGACCGCCTGCAACAATTGCCCGGCAACATCCCCTTCGGCTCCAACTTGATCCACAGCCCCAACGAACCTCATCTGGAACAGGGAATCGTGGACCTGTATCTGCGCAAAGGGGTCAACCTGGCCAGTGCCTCGGCCTACCTGCGCATGACGTTGCCGATCGTCCAATATCGGGTCACCGGCATCCATCAGGATACGGACGGCAGCATCGTCTGCCCGAACCGGATTTTCGCCAAGATATCCCGGGTGGAGGTCGCGGAGAAGTTTTTCTCGCCACCGCCGCGCAAGCTGTTGGATCAACTGGTTTCACAGGGCAAGATAACCGCGGCGGAAGCTGAACTGGCGGCACATATTCCCATGGCTGAGGTGATGACGGCGGAAGCCGATTCCGGCGGGCACACCGACAACCGACCGGCTCTGGCCCTGTTTCCCACAATTATGGCCCTTAAAAACCGCTTGGCCGCAAAATTTGACTATGACCGACCGCTGTTTGTCGGCCTGGGCGGCGGCATTGCCACGCCGGAATCCACGGCGGCGGCCTTTGCCATGGGCGCGGCTTATGTACTTATCGGAAGCCTCAATCAGGCCTGCGTGGAAGCCGCCACCTCTGATGTTGTGCGCAAGATGCTCTGCGAAGCCGGACAGGCCGATGTGGTCATGGCGCCGGCTGCGGATATGTTTGAAATGGGTGTCAAGGTCCAAGTCCTCAAAAGGGGCACCATGTTTGCCGTCCGGGCGACCAAACTATACGATTTTTACCGATCTTACGGCAGCTATCCGGAAATCCCGGAAGACCAGCGCACCATACTCGAACGGGATTTTTTCAGATGTAGTTTCGAACAGGAGTGGCAGCAGACCCGGGCCTTTTTCGAACAACGGGACCCCTCCCAGATCGAGCGGGCCGAAAGAGACCCGCACTACAAAATGGCCCTGGTGTTTCGCAGCTACCTGGGCCGGTCATCCAAATGGTCGATTACCGGTCAGGCCGATCGCCAGTTGGATTTCCAAATCTGGTGTGGTCCGGCCATGGGCGCTTTCAACGAGTGGGTCAAAGGATCTTTTCTCGAGGAAAAAGATAACCGGGAAATGGCCACCGTTGCGCGCAATCTGCTTTACGGCGCCTGTGTCGTCATGCGGGCCGCATCATTGCGCAACCAGGGCGTCTCGTTGCCTGCCGGAGCAGGGGCTTTTACGCCGCTGCCGGATAAAGAATTGGAGGCCCGCGGTTTTAAGTCTTAAGGCCACCTCTAATAATTGTCTTTTTGCTCGATTTCTTCGTTTCATTGAAATTTTAATCCTCGAAATATTCATTATATTCCTCCGGTTAAAATTTCAATGTGCCTTGAACTCAATCAAAAATCCTAATTATTAGAGGCACCCTTAAGTTTTAGGTGTTGTGATAACAACCATAAGATCTTAGAAAATATTTCAAGGGACGGGGAGTTTCTCTGATAAATGCCCGTCATTCCGGCGAAGGAGGCTGTGTCGTAATTGCTAAAATTACCCAGTTGGCAATGCCGTCATCCCGGACATGATCCGGGATCCAGTGGCTTTACCGGTGCAAGGATGCTGGATGCCGGATCGGGGTCCGGCATGACGATAAATCGCCTCTTCCGCTCAAATACTTAAAACGCATTTTGGGAGTCCATCATGCCTTACAATATCATAGTCACAGTCAAACAAGTGCCCGATACGAAGAACATCACCGGCCAGGCCATGAAAGAGGATGGTACCGTGAACCGGGCCGCCCTGCCGGCTATCTTCAATCCCGAGGATCTCAATGCCCTGGAAGAGGCGTTGACCATCAAAGAAAAGTATGGCGGGCATGTCACAGCCCTGACCATGGGTCCACCCTCGGCCGAAACCGTCTTAAAGGAATGCCTGTTTCGCGGTGCGGATGAGGCCGTCCTGTTATCGGATCGCAAATTTGCCGGGGCCGACACCCTGGCCACCTCCTATGCCCTGGCCTGTGCCATTGGCCGCATCGGTTCATATGACCTCATTCTATGTGGCCGCCAGGCCATCGACGGGGACACCGCCCAGGTCGGGCCCCAGATTGCCGAAAAGCTGGATATCAACCAGGTAACCTGCGCCACTGAAATCACGGAGTTGACCGCAGAGGACGTTACCGCGGTGCGGTCGTTGGAAAACGGACATGAAACCGTTCAGGCCGGCCTGCCGGTCCTTATGACTATTTCGTCACAGGCCAACGAACCGCGCTCTTTTTCAGCCAAGCGCGTCATGGCCCTGAAGTCCCTGGAATGTCTGCACTGCCAGGCTGAGTTGGAAAGAGGTCCGGATGATGAAGCCGTTTGCGCCCTGCCCTCCCACATCCGCCGCTGGGACATCGAAGTTATCGGGGCGGACCCCGAGCGCTGCGGACTCTCCGGGTCCCCGACAAAGGTCAAGAAAATCGAAAACGTCGTGCTGAAGGCAACCGACATGAAGAAAGTCCATGACACACCGGAGGATATCGCCTGCCTGGTGAAAGAGTTGATCGATGATAATATTTTGGGCTAAAGCCCGGTTTTAAGTCTTAGGTCTTAGGTTTTAAGCTTTTCTTAACACTTAAAACATAAAACCTAAAACCGATGAATTTTTATATGAAAAATTCATTAACACGGAGATCTACTTAAATGAGTTCTACGAACAACGTCCTGGTTTACATAGAACAGAACGATAAAAAGATTGCGGATGTCAGCCTCGAGCTTATCTGCAAGGCTACCGAACTGGCCCGGGATACGGGGGGCGAGGTCCAGGCTATCGCTCTCGGTCATGGGCTTGAGGCCGAACTGGAGCGTCCCGGACATTACGGCTGCGATACCCTTTACTACATCGAAGACGAGCGCCTGGAGCATTTCACCTCGGTGCCCTATGCCAAACTGGTGGCGGGGCAAATTGAAAAATTGGCTCCCCAGATCGTTCTTTTCGGGGCGACGACCCAAGGGCGGGATATCGCTCCCCGGGTCGCCTCGACCTTGCGTTGTGGATTGACTGCCGATTGCACCGATCTTCAAATCGGCAGTCATAAGTACAAAAAGAAAGTCTACGAGAAAACCCTGCTGCAGATCCGGCCGGCCTTCGGCGGCAATATCGTGGCGACAATCGTATCGCCGGAAAGCTCGCCCAGCATGGCCACGGTTCGCGAAGGGGTCATGAAAATGAACCCGGCCGATCCCGATCGAAAAACAAAGATCGTAAAAGAGCCATGCGGTTTAGGATCGGAAGATTTTCCGACCAAGGTCATCGATGTCGTCCGCACCATTAAATCGGTCGACCTCAAATCGGCGCGCATTATCGTATCCGCCGGCATGGGAGCGGCCTCGCCCGAGGGTATCGCCCTGGTAAAAGAACTGGCGGCGACCATAGGGGCTGAAGTCGGTGCTTCCCGACCGGTTGTGGACAGCGGCCTGATGCCGGGCGATCACCAGGTCGGCCAGACCGGCACCACCGTGCGGCCAAATCTCTATATTGCCTGCGGGATATCCGGACAGATTCAACACCGGGCCGGGATGAGTGACGCTATGCGGATCATTGCCATCAACAGCGACCCCGATGCGCCGATCTTCGAAATCGCCCATTACGGAATCGTAGGAGATGTCATGAAAGTCATCCCGGAAATGATCAAGGCTTATAAAACAGGGGGTTCAGGATCGTAGCCTTGGCCAGTCCCGGCATGGGAGCAATCTGGGATTGAAATTACAAATAAAACCAATGCATCGCGCAGAGGCGCAGTGACGCAGAGAAAACCAAAACCAGAATTTGGTCCGCACTTCGTGCGGAAAGGCATGGAACTCAAATGCTCTTGTTGATTTTGGGTCATCCGGCGAAGCCGGAATAAATCATTGCCTTTCTCTGCGTCTGTGCGCCTCTGCGCGATAAAAAGGTTTTGTTGGTTTTGAACTGTTTTAAAAACGCACTCATTAAAAAATGAGATTGCGTGCGATATAACGGAGGAATAAGTGGAGAATTTTTATCGCGACAATCCAGACATTCAGTTTCACCTGAAACACATGGATCTCAAGCGGGTAGTAGATCTGAGAGAAGACGGCTTTGCCGGCAAGGACAGATCTGCGGAGGCCCCGCGGGACCTGGCAGATGCTCTGGACAATTACGCCCTGATCCTGGATATCGCCGGTGAAATTGCCGGCGGCATCATCAAGCCGCGCGCCGCGGAGGTGGACCGGTGCGGGGCCACGTTTGCAGACGGCGAGGTTTGCCTGGCGCCGGGCACGGTGGAGTCCCTGGATCGTCTGAAAAAAGCCGACCTGATGGGCTTTACGCTGCCCCGGGAATACGGCGGTCTGAATGTGCCCAAGATCGTTTACTCCATGGCCATAGAGATTATATCCCGGGCGGACGCCTCCCTGATGAACCTGTTCGGACTCCAGGAAATTGCCGACACGATCTGCAAGTTCGGTTCCCCGGAACAGAAAGAGCACTACCTGCCCCGTTTTGCTTCGGGTGAAATCTCCGGCGCCATGGCGCTGACCGAACCGGATGCCGGTTCGGATCTGCAGACCGTGATGCTCAAAGCCCGCCAGGACGAAGACGGTAACTGGTACCTGAACGGTGTCAAGCGGTTTATTACAAACGGCTGCGCGGATGTATCCCTGGTCATGGCCCGCTCTGAAGAAGGCACGGCCGGTGGTCGGGGCCTGTCGCTTTTTATCTACGAACGCGATGAACACCTGACCATTCGCCGGATCGAGCACAAACTCGGGATTCACGGATCACCGACCTGTGAACTCCAGTTCAACGACGCGCCCGCCCAACTTTTGGGAAGAAGAAAGTTCGGGCTGGTGAAATATACCATGTCGCTGATGAACGGCGCGCGTGCCGGCGTGGCGGCCCAGGCTGTCGGCATCGCCGAAGCCGCCTACCGGGAGGCGGACAAGTATGCCCGCGACCGGGTCCAGTTCGGTAAGCCGATACGCCAATTCGCGGCCATCTTCGAAATGCTGACCCAGATGAAAAGCGATATCGAAGCGGCCCGTTCATTGCTGTATGAGACGTCTAAAATCGTAGACATTAAAGAAGGCCTCGAAGAATTAGGCGAGCACGATCCAGACAAAGCCAAGGAGAACAAGGACGAGCTCAAACGGTATACCCGGCTGGCGGCTCTGCTGACCCCGGTCGTAAAAGCCTATGCCAGTGAGTTGGCCAACGACGTAGCCTACAAAGCGATTCAGATTCACGGCGGCGTGGGCTATACTTGTGAATTTGAGGTGGAACGCCTCTACCGCGATGCCCGGATTACCAATATTTACGAGGGCACCACCCAACTGCAGGTTGTGGCTGCCATTGGCGGTGTTCTGGGGGGCGTGGCCAGCGACTGGCTGGATCTGTGCGAGGCGGAAAACGACTTTTCGTCCGTGGCTGATCTTTACGGGCTCGCAGCGGAATATCGCCAAAAACTGGAAGAAGCCATAGCCCACATCAGGAATCGGAAGGATAAGGCCTACCAGGAATTTCATGCCGCCCGCATTGTTGCTCTGGCTACCGATACCATCCTTAGCTATCTGGTCTGCCGGGATGCTATTTTTGAGGAACGTAAGAGTAAAATCGCCCTGGTCTTTTTGATCGAAGCCGGGCAGCGCGTGGAAACGAACCTGGACTACATCCTGTCGGATGATAAAACCATTTTGGATTATTACCAGGAAATTATCGCATAGAGGTGACCTGAAAAACGCTTATTATATTTAAAACCTTATCTGTCTGTGCAACAGTGGTTTTTTTCGTCATGCAGGATCCCGGATCTGTACCCGGGACAGGCACTAATGATCCGGCATCCAGGGTCGCTTCCTCTAAGTGGACTGGATCCCGGCTGCAGTTTATCCCGCACTTGATGCGGGGCCGGGATGACGGGCAGTTAGTGAGAAACCTCCCCGACCCCGGAACTGCCTTCTTTCACCTGAAGAAGGAATGATAACAGGTAATGCAATGAGTTAGAGGTTCTATTAGACCAGCGTATTGAAATCACGGTAGTTTGGTAGTGCTCTTCCTTCAGTCTTCAGCCTTCAGCCTAACCACCTGATTTTCTGCCAACCCTGGAAAAAAATCCCCATCCGGATCAAGGGTTTTCCGAAACTGCGCCAACAGGTCTGTTAAGCGCAGGATCTTTTCAGTTCCGGCTTCCAGAGATTCGGTTTGCAAACCATTGGCCGGGCTGATGGACTGGTCCACGTGAACGGACTTTACAACCGGATATCCCTCGTATTCATAATCAATGCGGCCAATGGTACCCCTGGCAAACAAGGTCAGGCGCTGTTCGGAAGAGACCAAGATATGCAGGGCATAACTTTTGATATGAGCGTCGATACCCTTTCTGGGCTTGCGATTCCCGCGCGGGTCAAAATGAAAGCCGCAGGTTTTCATCCAGCCTCGACATTCAGACAGGATCCAGCGAGCCTGCGGGATGGAGAACCCGAGATCGGCCACGAGATGTCCGCCGAGGTAAACGGTAAAGGCGTGATCGACGTAATATTGACGCGCATACCCCGCTTGCTGACCGGCCAGGGGGTCCGGAGGTAAAAATTCCCGTGACCAGCGCTTCCAGCGGGATAAATTAAAACCCAGTCTATCCGACAACTCCCTGTTATTATAAAATTTTACCACATGCCCTCCTTGTTAACTTGGTACATCTATATAACAACTCTAGTTTTTTATGTCAATGCTTGCAAATATCCGGAATTAGATATATGTTTATATCTTTCTTGGTAAAAAATTCGTAAGGTCTGTGTCTATCGGGATTTTCCCGGATATGGTTTAAACAAAAAACATCAACTTATTCAAATAAATGAGCAGCCCTTGCGGTTGCGTTGAGGATAATCGTGGGCACTGTAAACAATGACCAAACACCCGTGCCGGTGGCCATTATCGGAATGGCCGGCATGTTTGCCGAATCTGCGGATTTAAAAGAGTATTGGCGTCTTTTATCTCGGGCCGAAGATGGCATCAGCCAAGTGCCAGCCACCCACTGGTCGGCCGCGGACTTTTTCGATGAAGATCCTAAAAAACCCGATCATGTGTACTGCAAACGGGGTGGTTTCCTACCCGGGATCTCCTTTGATCCAGCCGAATTCGGCATTCCCCCCTCTTCCCTGGAAGCGACGGACACGTCGCAGCTACTGGGACTGGTTGCCGCCAAGAGGGCCCTAAAAGATGCCGGGTATGATGAAACCCGGCCGTTTGACCGGGACCGCGCCAGCGTCATTATCGGTGTAACCGGGACTCAGGAACTGGTGATTCCGTTGGGTGCTCGCCTGGGACACCCGCTCTGGCGCAAAGCTCTCAACGCCGAAGGGGTGGATGCGCAAACCACCGACGCGGTCATCGCGCGCATTGCCGACGGTTATGTGCCCTGGCAGGAAAACTCCTTTCCCGGTCTGCTGGGCAACGTGGTGGCAGGACGCATCTGCAACCGCCTGGATTTCGGCGGAACCAATTGCGTCGTTGACGCGGCCTGCGCCAGTTCAATGAGCGCTATCAACCTGGCGATTCTGGAACTCGAGGCCGGCCGCAGCGACATGGTCATTACCGGCGGCATCGATACCCTGAACGATATTTTCATGCATATGTGCTTTGCCAAGACCCAGATCCTCTCGCCTACGGGCGACGTCAAACCCTTCTCCAGCAAGGCCGATGGCACCGTGCTGGGAGAAGGTATTGGATTGCTGGTGCTCAAGCGCCTGGAGGATGCCGAAAAGGACAAGGACCGGGTTTATGCGGTCATCAAGGCCCTGCGCTCTTCCAGCGACGGCAAATCGCAAAGTATCTACGCCCCGCGCCCGGAAGGTCAGGAGAAAGCACTGCGGCGCGCCTACCAGGCCGCCCAGGTAGACCCGGCCACCGTGGGACTGGTCGAAGCCCATGGCACCGGCACCCGCGTGGGCGACGCGGTGGAATTTACCGCTCTTAAAAATACATACAACGGAAAGAATACGACCCCGGGAGCCTGCGCCATTGGTTCGGTCAAATCCAACATTGGCCATACCAAGGCAGCCGCCGGGGCAGCCGGACTGATCAAAGCCACTCTGGCCGTACATCACAAAGTATTACTGCCGACAATCAAGGCCGACGAACCCGACCCCAAGCTCGATATTGCCAACAGCCCGTTCTATCTCAGTACGACCACCCGGCCCTGGCTGTTGAACAACGGTCATCCCCGCCGGGCCGCGGTCAGCGCTTTTGGGTTTGGAGGCAGTAATTTTCACATGGTACTGGAAGAGCACGAATCCCGGAAGACAGGTGTGGCCTGGGACGGCTCAATCCAGATCGTTGCTTTTTCAGGTCCGGACATCAGGGCCATCAATACCAAACTGGAGGCCTTCTCGGCAGCGGTCATGGCAGACGCCAAACCTGACGCGTACGCCCGGGCGTGTTTTGAAACCCGCTTTGATTTCGACGTTTCAGCGCCCTGCCGCCTGCTAATCGTCATCGAGCGCGACGCCGACCGACAGGCAGTATTGGCGGAAGCCACGCAGGCTTTGGAAGAAAATCGCGAAAAAGCCCAGTGGCAATTCGGCGAGATCTATTTCAGCAGCGAACCTAAAAAAGGCAAACTGGCATTTCTGTTCCCGGGCCAGGGCAGTCAGTATGTGAATATGGCCAGCGATCTGGCCTGTTGTTTTCCCGAGGCTCACGCAGCCTTCGAGACTGCCAATGCCATCACCGTGGACGGCACACCGCTCGGTGAGCTCATCTTTCCAAAGCCTGCTGCTGACCGGAAGGAAACCACTCGTCAGGAAGAAAACCTGCGCCGGACCGATGCTGCCCAGCCAGCAATCGGGGCTGCCAGCCTGGGCATGCTCAAAATCCTGGAACGCTTCAGCGTTACACCAGAAATGGCCGCCGGCCACAGCTATGGTGAACTGGCCGCGCTCTACACCGCTGGACGACTGGATGAAGAAACCTTTTTCAGTCTGTCGGCCGATCGGGGTCGTTTCATGGCGGCCGCCGGCGATAATGAGAGCGGTGAAAGCGGGACCATGCTGGCCGTGAAAGCCCCTCTGGAAGAAATTGACGCACTTCTGGCCACTCTGGACACCGACGTGATTCTGGCCAACCGGAACAGCCCGTCCCAGGGCGTGCTGTCGGGTTCCGCCAAAGGTATTAAAGCGGCCCAGAAAGCCTGCAAGGAAATGAAATTCCGGGCCATCAAACTGCCCGTAGCAGCGGCTTTTCACAGTCATCTGGTTGAAAATGCACGGCAGCCATTTGAACAATCACTGGCCAAGGTCCCGTTTGCCCCGGCCAATATTCCGGTGTATGCCAACACGACCGGAAAAACCTACCCAGCGAGTGAAGAAGATGCCCGGGCAACCCTGGGTGCCCAACTGGTCAGCCCGGTTCACTTCAAGGAAGAGGTGGAGAACCTCTACGCAGCCGATGCGCGCACGTTTCTTGAAGTCGGCCCCAAACCGGTGCTCACCGGGTTGGTCCGTCAAATCCTGAAGGGCAAAGACCACAACGCCGTGGCCTTGGATCAAAGCAGCGGCAAAGCCTTCGGTCTCAAGGATCTGGCCAAGGCCCTCTGCAGCCTGGCGGCTGCCGGGCACCCGGTCGACCTGCCCAAGTGGGAACCCGTGGACCCGGGGGATCACAAACCGTTGATGGACGTCCCCATATCCGGAGCCAACTTCAGAAACCCATCAGCTGAAAACGATAACGGCCCCCAGGGCAAAGCGCCGACCCAAAGCCGGAGCAATGCACAGACCGGGCAACCGGCCATACCGGCAAAACCATCTAAACCGGCTGCTGCGCCGCCCCGGAAGGCGGCAACCGCTCCATCACAGCCCGGGCAGGTAATGACAAATGATAGCGACATGAAAGAAAAATCACCACAAAATCCGCAACAATTACACATTGCCTTGAAAACCGTCCAGGAAGGCATGCAAACCCTGCAGTCCCTGCAGATGAAGACCGCCGAAACCCACCAAAAATTCCTGGAAACCCAGGCCCAGGCCAGCAAGGCCCTGCAGCAGATGATGCGGGCCACCGGCCGCCTGACAGGCTTTGGCGACATTGCGGATATCCAGATACCGGAAATCCAGGTCCCACCGGATCCCGAAGTCGCAACTCCTTCTGCCGCTATCAGTACCGCCGCCCATCCTGAACTGCATCCCGGCGAGGCCGAACCGGCAGCACCCGGGGAGGAATCCGTAACGCCCGACAAGACGGTTCCGGCCGAATTGAATTTCGTAGAAAATCCGGTAGCGGCCTCAGACCCGAACCACGAAAAGGTATCCACAACCCTTCTGGACGTTGTCGGCCGCCTGACCGGTTATCCGGTCGAGATGCTGAACATGGAGATGGATATCGAGGCGGACCTGGGGATCGATAGCATCAAACGGGTGGAAATCCTCTCCACCCTGGAAGAGGAAATGCCGGGCCTCCCGTCGGTCGGTCCGGAAATGATGGGCAGCCTGAAAACCCTGGGGCAGATTGTCGCCTACCTGACCGAATCGGCTCCGGCCGGCACCCCACCAGGGGTGGCTGAACCGGCCGCAGCGGGTGCCCCGCCCGCTACCGCAACAGCCCGGGACGACATCCTGGCCACCCTCCTGTCGGTGGTCAGCGAATTGACCGGGTATCCGGCTGAAATGCTGCAGCCGGAGATGGATATCGAGGCGGACCTGGGGATCGACAGTATCAAGCGCGTTGAAATTCTATCTACTCTCGAAGAACAAATGCCCGGCCTGCCGCCGGTCGGTCCGGAAATGATGGGCAGCCTGAAGACCCTGGGGCAAATCACCGATTACCTGGCAGCCGATGGCGGATCCGGCAACTGCCCGGTCGCTGCCCCAGCTGCAGGTGGCCCGGCTGCTCCTGGTGCGGACGACCAGGCTCGCTCCATCCGGGAAGTCCTGATTGCCACCGTTAGTGAACTGACCGGTTACCCGCAAGAAATGCTCAATACCGACATGGATATCGAGGCGGACCTGGGCATCGACAGTATCAAACGGGTGGAAATCCTCTCCACCATGGAAGAACAAATGCCCGGCCTGCCTCAAATCGGCCCGGAGATGATGGGTGATCTCAAAACATTGGGCCATATCGTTGCTTTTCTGAGCGGGACTGCCCCATCCCAGCCGGAAACTGTTTCCGCAGTACCTGCCGCGGCCACCGAGACAACTGTGTCCCCCGCAGGCTCATCCCAGAGCAAAGATTCCGGCAAACTGCCGACCAGGCGAATCATTGTGCCTGTCCCTACACTTGCGGATCGAGGTCCGCGCATTACCCTGCCGGCTGATAGACCGGTATGGATCACCGCAGAAAACCTGGGTCTGGCGGCTGCCCTGGAACGGCAGTTCCATTTACAGGATGTTGCTACACAACTGATCGATGCAGACAAAAGAAACCGCATTATTGCCGGTGACAAAAACGTCGTGGATTGCGGCGGTTTGATTCTTACCGCCGGCGGAAACGATTTCGACGCTGAAATAAACGCTGTTACCAAGTTGCTAGAAACTGATTTCCTGCTGGCCAAAGCAGTGGCACCAACCCTGACGGCCGTCCGGGGCGGGGCAACGACCTTTCTGGCCACCATCACCGACCTGGATGGCGCCTTTGGATTTCTCCAGGACAGGGTTAACCACCCTGCTGCCGGCGGTCTGGCAGCCCTGTCAAAAACAGCCGGCATCGAGTGGCCCCAGGTTCATTGCACAGCGTTTGACCTGGATCCGGCCTGGCAGGATCTCGACGCGGCAGCCGCAATGATTGTAGCCGAATTGTTAACTCCTGATCCGACCCGGCCGAAAGAGATCGGTTTGACTGAACAGGTGCGCTACACCTTGAATGCTGAGACGGACGAGCCCGCGGTCGGAAAACTGGATCTTACCAGGCAGGATGTGGCGCTTGTCACCGGGGGGGCCCGCGGGGTGACAGCCGCCGCGGCCATCGCCCTGGCGGAGCAGACCGGTTGCACCACCATTTTGATTGGCCGCTCCGCGCCTGTGCCGTCCGAACCGGACTGGATCGCGGACCTGACAGAAGAAGCGGCCATGAAGAAGGCTATTCTCGAGAACCATTTTCAGGGCAATGCGAGTCCCCGGGAAATCGAAGCGGAATTCAAGGCCATGGCCGCCGGACGGGCCATCAACGATACCCTCCGGGCTATTGAGCAGGCCGGCGGCAATGCTGCTTACTTCGCGGCGGATGTCCGCGATGAGAAGCGGATGCGTGAACTGGTCAAATCCATTCGCACCCACTATGGCCCGATCCGGGCCGTCATCCATGGCGCCGGGGTGCTTGAAGATCGGCTGATCACAGATAAAACAGCCGAACAGTTCCAAAAGGTATACAGCACCAAAGTGGCCGGCCTGATTTCCCTGCTGGCCGCAACCACGGATGATGATCTCAAGTATCTGGTGCTCTTTTCGTCGGTCAGTGCCCGTTGCGGCAACCAGGGACAGGTCGATTACGCCATGGCCAATGAGGTCCTCAACAAACTTGCGCGGGCTTATGCAAGCGAACACGGCAACTGTCGAGTAGCTGCCATCAATTGGGGACCCTGGGACGGCGGGATGGTTTCACCGGCGCTGAAAAAAGAATTTCAAAGAGCCGGTGTCGAGCTCATATCAATCCAAGGCGGCGTCCAGCGCATGCTGCAAGAAATGGCCGCAGTTACCGGAGCGCCGGTCGAATCGATTGTCGGGGCGGTCTTTGAGTCCCCAGCGAATGAGGCCCGCCCGGCGGAAGACGACCTGAATCTGCTGGTCAAACACCAGGTGGACACCGCCGGTTACCCGGTGCTGGCCTCCCACATCCTGGCCGGCCGCCCGGTGGTGCCCTTTGCGCTGATGGCCGAATGGCTTGGGCACGGCGCGCTGCACGACAACCCCGGCCTGTTTTTGCACGGCCTGGACGACATGCGCTTGTTGAACGGCATCAAGCTGGATGAAGAAAAGAAAACCATCCGTCTGCTGGCCGGCAAGGCTGTCAAGGCCGACGATGCATTTGCGGTAGATGTCCAGATCAGGAACGGACGGCACGCGGATGGCTCCGAATTCATTCACTCCAGTGCCCGGGCGATCCTCACCGATCGGAAAATCCTCCCGCCGCAGTTGAACGGCGAGATGGATATTGCGGCCAAGCCTTACCCGCGCGATGTGAAAGAGGTCTATGATAAAATACTCTTTCACGGAGATGATCTGCGGGGCATCACCCGAATTGCCGGTTTTTCCGAGCAGGGTATCATTGCGGAGGTCGCCACTGCTCCCAGTCCCATGAAATGGATCACACAGCCGCTGCGCAGCCGCTGGATCGCGGATCCGCTGGTACTCGATTCCGCTTTTCAATTGGCTATCGTCTGGTGCTATGAAACCCAGGGCGTGGTCTCTTTGCCCAGTTATGCCGCCTCCTATCGGCAATACCGCAACCGGTTCCCGGCAGGCGGTGTGCGGACCATTTTAAAGGTTCACCAGGTGACGGCCCATAAAATGACCGGAGATTTTACCTTTATCGATCAAAATGACGAAATCATAGCCAAATTGGAAGGTTATGAAGCCATCATGGATACCGGATTAAAAAAAGCATTCGTAAATTAGGTCCGATAAACACCGGCGGGCCGTTGCGGGGACCCCTGTCAACGGACGCCGGTATTCCTCCCGGCCAACCCCAGGTCATTCCTTTTTGAAACGCATTCCCACGTGTTCTCGCGATACCCCCGAGATCGCTTGAAATATTGACTTTCACCGGTAAAGGCAGTAAAAGGCTTCTCAAACTGGTGGTTGTATTACAGATTCGACCACCGATGCGCGCATCCGTACAAACATCCATGTAGCCTGTTTACCGCCTCATCCAGCGTGCTCCCCGATCGGATGCAAAATGACGATAAACTTCCGACCGGTAACTGACCGGCATTAGCCCCGAAGGTGAGTCCGTAATTTGAACCAGTCCAGAGACCAAATAGAACGACTGCTGCTCCAGAACAGCCCGGATGTCCTTTGGGCCACGGACCGGTATCTCAAATTTACCTATATCAGTCCGGGTATCCGCCAGCTTACCGGGCACAATCCCAAAGATCTCATCGGACGTCCTATTTACGATCTGGTTACCCCAGCATCGGCGCGTTTGATCAACGACGCCTTTAAAAAGGTCCGCGCCAAACGGAAGCCCAAGACCGGCGAGGAGCAACACCTGGAACTGGAGTTTGTTCATAAAAACGGCACCCGTGCCTGGGGCGAAACCACGATCACCAAACTTACCCGCCAGTCCGAGATTCCGGCTGGATTCTCTGGTATTATCAGGGACATTGACAAATGGAAACGGACGGAATCCAAGCTGACCCGCCACCGCAACGATCTCGAGCAATTCGTCCAGGAAAGCACCGAGAGCATCTGGGTCATCAATGCTCAGCTCCAGCGTGAAATCGAGGGGCACAAGAAACTGGAAATCGAGCTGGAGGCAAAAAAAACACTCTATCGCAATCTCTACAACAACTCGCTCGTGGGCCTGGTACGGACCCGCATTGCGGATGGAAAAGTGCTCAACGCCAACAAGAGCACAGCCGATATCCTGGGGTTTGAAAACGTTCAAAGCCTGCTCGCCAATGGAAAATTTACCGATTTGCACACCCCGGACCGCCGCGCTGAACTGCTCCGGCAGTTGGAAGCCCATGGGGAGGTCTCCGATTTCGAATCCCGTATTACCCTGGCCGATGGAGCCCAGAGGGTGATCTCGCTCTCAGCCAAGCTTTTCAAGGAGCGGGATTTCATCGAAGGGGTCCTTGTGGACGTAACCCACCAGAAGCGTGTCGAAAAAGCCTTAAAAGAGTCCATGGAGGCCGCCGAGGCCGCCAATGTGGCCAAAAGTGAATTTCTGGCGAATATGAGCCATGAAATCAGGACGCCCATGAACGGGATCATCGGCATGTGCGATCTGGTCATGGAAACCAAACTTAGCCCGAAGCAAAAGGAATATCTTGAAATTATTCACTCTTCCGGCAAATCCCTACTGGAATTGATCAATGATATTTTGGACCTTTCTAAAATTGAAGCCGGAAAGCTGGAACTTGAGAATATTCCATTTTCGCTGCTCCAGGTCGTAGAAGAAGTCTCTGATATCTTCCTGGATAAAGTGACGGCCAAAATGCTGGAATTGACCATCGATGTGCCGGTTGATATCCCGGATCTGCTCATTGCAGACCCGCTGCGCGTCAGGCAGGTACTCATCAATTTGCTCTCCAATGCCATAAAATTCACCGAAAAAGGCAGCATCTGTATTTCGGTCAGCCAGGAGTCAACCGGGCCGGATATGGTCAAGCTGACCTTCCAGGTTCGTGACACCGGCATCGGTATACCCAATGACGTCAAAGAAAACCTATTTGATGCGTTCACCCAGGCGGATGGCACGGTCACCCGCAAGTACGGCGGCTCCGGCCTGGGACTGGCTATCTGTAAACGAATTGTCAATATGATGTCGGGTGACATCTGGGTGGAAAGCGAAGTGGGGGTGGGAAGCAGTTTCTTTTTCACCGCTTCCTTCCAGGTTGACCGCTCCCAGACCAGGGAAAAACGGGCACTGCCGGAGGAACTGCGCGGTCTCAGGGTGCTGCTCCTCGAGGATAATCCGTATACGCTCAAAGCCATGACCCGTTATCTCGAAGGTTTCGAATTCAAGGTGACGCCTTTTTCAAATGCGGAAGAAGCGCTGACCGCGCTGAAAAAGGCCGCCCGGAAAATCCCTTTCGATCTGATCATTCCAGACATAGACTTGCCCGGAATGGATGGGCTCGAAGCGTTTGAGGCTTTAAAATCGATTGCTGGCGGCAACTTGCCGCCGGTGCTTCTCACCCACAGCCCGCTTATACCCAAAAAACGCAAAGAGAAGGCCCGGAAACTGGGCATTCAGCACTTCATTTCCAAACCCATAAAACAGTCTCCCCTGCTCAACATTATCGCGGAAATCTTCGGCGGCGAGCCCTTGGAAGGCCCCCCGGCTGAAGTCGACGCTGAGTACATTGACGATTTTGTAGATGTCACGGTCCTGCTGGTAGAAGATAATCCGATCAACCAGCGGGTGGCCACCGAGATGCTGACCCGGGCCGGGATTCGCGTCGATTCGGCCGAAAATGGCCTGGCGGCCATCTCCGCCATCAAGAAAAACAGTTATGACGCCGTTCTAATGGACGTACAGATGCCTGAAATGGATGGCTTGGAGGTCACCCGGATTATCCGCAGCGAACTGAATATGCAGGAATTGCCCATCATCGCCCTCACGGCGCACACCATGACCGGAGACAAGGACCGGTGCCTAGACGCCGGTATGAATGATTATCTGCCCAAGCCGATCGACCGCCTGGCACTATTCCAAACGCTGAAAAAGAATATTGAATCCAAGGGTGGGCAGTTCGAGCGCATGTCGGGTGCCTTCACCCCTGCCGATCCCCAGATTCCTGCCTTTGCATTGAGTGTCCCCGGACTGGATGTGGTTGATGGGCTGACCCGTCTGGGTGGTGACTGGGATCTGTATATGGACGTTCTCAAAGAATATTGCGAACATTACCGGGATTTTTTAACCGAGATACAAAAACTGCTGGCCGATAAGGATTTTGCCACTGCCCGCCGGCGGGCGCACGCCCTGAAGGGGGCAGCCGCGAATGTATCTGCCGACAACCTGAGTAAGGCGGCCCTGCAACTGGAAAATGCCTGCGCCGACGAAAATGCACGCAAGGCAACCCGTCTCATCCCCAAGGTCGAAGATTCCCTCACCGAGGTCTTTGCAGCCTACGATTTGATTGCAGCGGACCTGGCGAATACCCAGAATTGATCACAGATGAAGTTTAAAGTGACGAAAGTGCGCTAAAGTGCCTAAAGTTGAGACATCGCTGCGCTCCACTTTTTAATTTAAAACAGCAGAACACCTTAACCCTGGCCCAGACGAATGCCGGTCGGGACGCATGATGACAGAATGATATCAGCCCACGTTTCCTTGGAAAGTACTGAAACAAATCCACCAAGGCAGGCTTTAGACCACTTCACACTCATCACAACTTCCGATACACCCTATCCCGGGCGCGTGCTGCTGATACCAGGACATCCACGTTGACATCTATATAATCGATGATTTTCGCCCTACTCTTGCCGGGGGCCGGGCGCAGCACTCTGCCGATATATTGTAAAACCCGACCGCTGAAACGTACCGGTGTGGCCAAAAACAAGGTCGTCAGGTTCGGACAGTCGAATCCCTCTCCGATTAATTGCCCGGTGGCAACCAGAATTTTAATGCCGCCTTGATTCAGGCGCGCAATGATCTCCTTGCGTTCCTGTTCGGAGCGGTCGCCCGTGAGATATTCGCAGGCGGCATCGTTGCGATACCTGATCAGGGACCACAGAGCCTCGCAGTGTTTCTTGCGGTCGGACAGTACCAGTGTGGTGCCGGGACTGGTCAGGGCTTCCCGGGCGACATCATCCGCAATCAGCCGGTTTCGGTCGTCATCCGCCGTCAATTCCGACAGCATGCGGCTGTAATCGTTCACCGGATCGAAATAAGGCGTGAAAGTGGTTTCCCGAAAATGGACGTCGGCGGCCAAAACGTCACCGCTGTTCACCAATTGCCGGCTTTCGATTTCGTGGTGCACATCGCCCAGGTGCCAGAATATCAGTTTTGACAGCTTGTCGCGTCGATAGGGGGTGGCGGAAAGTCCCAGCATATAACGGCTGTCGAACTGGGTCACCGCTTCCGTGAAGGTCCGGCTGGGGCAGCGGTGGCATTCATCGACAAGAATAAACCCGATCTGTTTGGCGATATCGGCGGCGATCTTGTACAGCGACTGGACCAGGGCGACGGTGACGGCGTTCCCGACCCTCTTTTTGCCCCCGCCAATCAAGCCGATCTCCTTTTCGGGAATCTCTAAAAATGTCTCTATCCGGCTCATCCACTGGTAGGCCAGGTCCCGTGTGTGCACCACGATCAGGGCCGGCTGGCGCCGCTGGGCCAGCATAAACAAACCCATGACGGTTTTTCCGCTACCGGTCGGCGCACTCAGGGTTCCGAAATCCTTACCCAACATGGTTTGGACAGCAGTTTCCTGAAATGGTTTGAGCACGCCGGAAAAGGTGAAGTCAACCTCGGGCAGGGTTCGCCGCTGATCATCCAGAGCATAGGAAATGGCGCTTTTGCGGCAGAAGAGAATCAATTGCCGGAGATAGCCGCGCGGAACCCGCAAACCGCATTTGGGCAGCTTGCGATAATAACGCAGGGTTCGCGGAGTGCCCCGGTTCCAGCGCCCCATGCGGGCGTTTTCCAGGTATTTGGGATTTGGAAAGGTCAGTTTTTCTATGAGCACATCCCGAATATCTTCGGTCAAACCCCGCAGCGTGAGATTATTTTTAAGTAAAATTTGTATTGAGGGCATCATGGGTGAGCTTTAGCGAAGATTTGTTAATGGGCACAGCCGGCATTGCCATCTCCGGCACAAATATCGTTTTCTAGAAACGTGGCCAGTCGACCATCCGTAAAAAGTTTCAAATTTTCGCCGACGGTGCCCGGCGCGGCTTTGAGCACCTGAATGCCCTGGTTGCGCAACTTGCGCAAGGCGCCGGATCCGATACCGCCGACAATCACCGCGTCTACGGTGATACCGTTAAAAACGGCCGAAGGCTGGCATTGGCCGTGGATATGATTACGGTCCACATTCCGGATAGTGGTAACAGCGTAAGTGTTACTGTCAATGATAACGAACAGCGGCGCGGATCCAAAATGATTGAAGACCGGGCTGCGCATACCCTGGTCGGACTCTACGGGAAAGGCTATTTGCATGGGTTCTCCTGACTGAGAGGCTATCTCAAAAATGTCTTCATGTCGGGCGTAGCCTTGGGCGAAGCCTGATTGGCTCGATCTTCAGCCTTCGCTGAAGCTAAGGCTGATAAACTCAGTTGGAAGCCTTGCTTGTCCAGCGTCTTGTATGGCTTAGCCCAAGGCGAAGACGTAAGCTCCCAGAGCGTAGACGGGACCTTGAACAAAAATCCTATTTTTGAGATGGCCTCTGGAATTCAAAATTGGTCGCGGCCCACAGAACTGGCCGATACTAAACGGCCCGGAGATGATAGTCAATGACAGACCAGACAAAATGCCTTCCGTGATCTGTTTAAATACCGATTGAGAGCGGGTATTGAGTCTTGCGTAATGTATTAAAAATAGTGTATGTCTTTTTGTTTAACATACATATGGTTCAAGGTTCAAAGGTTAGAACCATAAAAAAAGGTTCCGGGTTCAGGGTTCCTCATTCAAGGTTGAAAACATATAACCTCTGAACCTTTGAACCTTGAACCTCTGCTTGCCGGGCGTAGCTCGCAGAGCGAAGACTGGAACCCCTGAACCCTTGATCCACTGAGCCCTTTAACCCCTGAACCTCTGCTTGCCGGGCGTAGCTCGCAGAGCGAAGACTGGAACCCCTGAACCTTTGAACCTCTGAACCCTTGAGCTCAGAACCTTGAACCTAGTTTTACTCTGAAGAAAGCGTATTGATGAGCCAGTTTACACCCATTGCAGTTGTCGGTATGGGCGGCGTCTTTCCCGGCGCTGCCAATATAAGCCGATTCTGGGAAAATATCATCAACGGGGTCGATACCTGCAATACCGTCGCGGCCGACCGGTGGGTAGCACCGGCTGACCATATGGTTTCAACGCAACATCTACCCGATAAGGCTTTGGGAAACCGGGCATGCCTGATCAAAGACTTTGAATTTGACGTAGACGGCTGGCCGCTCGACCCTGAACTACTCCGGACCCTCGACCCGCTCTATCATCTCGTCCTGCAGGCCGGCAAAGAGGCTGTCTTAGACAGTGGACTGGCAAAGGCGGGTCATCGGCGTACCGGCACGATACTGGCGGCCATCGCCCTGCCCACCGACGCTTCTTCTGCTTTTACCCGTGAAACATTTGGCCGCATGTTCGAACGACGCCTGCTGGGTGAAGCAACTCCGGAAGACTGTCCGGCGCTTTCAAAAGCAGCTTGCCGGGCGGCCGCAGTCACCAGCCTGCCGGCCAGCCTGCTGGCGCAGGCCTTTGGTTTCGGGGCGGGTGCCTACACACTGGACGCGGCCTGTGCCTCATCGCTGTATGCCATCAAACTGGCCTGTGACGAATTAACCGCCAAACGGGCCGACATCATGCTGGCCGGCGGCGTTTCCCGACCGGAATGCCTCTATACCCAGGTCGGATTCAGCCAACTGCGGGCACTCTCCCCCTCGGGCCGGTGCGCACCTTTCGATGCATCCGCTGATGGCCTGGTGGTTGGCGAAGGCGCCGGGATCCTTGTCCTCAAGCGCCTGGAAGATGCCGTAGCACAGGCCGACACCATCTATGCCGTTATCAGGGGCATCGGTCTTTCCAATGATATGCGCGGCAACCTGTTGGCGCCTGATACCGAAGGACAATTGCGGGCCATGCGCGCGGCTTATGCAGCGGCCGGATGGGCGCCGACCGATATCGACCTGATCGAATGCCATGGCGCCGGGACCCCGGTGGGAGACGCAACCGAAGTCAACAGCCTGATCAACCTGTGGCAGACTGAAAATTGGGTTCCCGGCCAGTGCGCCATCGGCTCCATCAAATCCATGACCGGCCACCTGCTGACCGCCGCCGGGGCCGCCGGTTCCATCAAAACATTGCTCGCGCTGCACAAACGCACCCTGCCGCCATCTCTCAATTTCACAAAGCCATCCATGACCAGTCCGCTGCCGAACAGTCCGTTTCGCGTACAGATTAAACCGGAGTCCTGGCCCATCGCGGGAGACGCGCGTTCCCCGCGCGCCGCGGTGAGCGCCTTTGGGTTTGGCGGTATCAACGCCCACATGCTTTTAGAAGCATGGGGCCCCGCTGAAGCTGCTGCCGGTCAGCCGGCCGATGACCACAGGTCGGCCCACATGACACCTTCAAAGGGCGCTAATAACACACCGGTTGCCGTGGTGGGCATGGATGCGCTTTTTGGTCGGGCCACATCCATGGCCCAATTCACCCACCTGTTGCAGGACGGGCTTAGCATCATCGATACCCGGCCTGAACAGCGCTGGTGGGGTGCTGAGGACCTGTTCCGAGAACAGACAGGCATCGCCGACTTGCGGGGCGCTTTTCTGGAAAAGCTGGCCATCCAATCCGGCGAGTTCCGCATCCCCCCGGCCGAAATCCCCGATATCCTCATTCAGCATCTGCTCATGCTCAAGGTCGCCCGCGGTGCCTTACTGGATGCCGGTTTGCCGTTGTACGAGGAGCGGCCCGACATGGGCGGCATCATCGGTATCGAATTCGACTGGGAAGCCACCCAGTTTCACCTGCGCTGGAATCTGGTCAACCAGATTGTCCAGTGGCAGCGCCGGTTGGGCTTGAAGGCCCTGACGCATGTGGAGACCGAAAAGTGGCTGAGCGATTTGACAACGGCCCTGGGCCCGCCGCTGACCGCCTCGCGGACCCTGGGTGCCCTGGGTGGCATTATTGCCAGTCGGGTCGCACGGGAATTTCGTTTCGGCGGTCCCAGCTTCGTGGTTTCCCAGGAGGCCGCCTCCGGCACCCGGGCCCTGGAAATTGCCGTACGCTCCCTGCAGAACAATGAAACCCGGACCATGCTGGTGGGCGCGGTTGACCTGCCCGGCGATCTGCGCCGTGTTCTGGCATTCGAAAAACTCGGTGCCTTATCGCGTGAAGCCTGGGTGCGGCCTTTTGATACCAGATCTGCAGGCACCCTGCCCGGTGAAGGCGCGACCGCCCTGATCCTCAAACGCCTGGATACCGCTCTATCCGACCTGGATAGGATCTACGCCGTGATAACCGGTATCGGGTCGGCCGGCAGCACAACAGCCGCGGCTGCCCAAACTTACGCGACTTCATTCAAAAGAGCCCTGCATGAAGCCGGCCGGGAGCCGGCCGACATCACCTGCATCGAAACCCACGGCAGTGGCTGCCCTAAAGAGGATAAAGTGGAAGCTGAAGCGCTACGGGCACTCTATGCAGAGCTGCCTATCAAAAAAGGCAGCATTGCCATTGGTGCGCTTAAACAGAATATCGGGCATGCCGGCGCGGCGGCGGGGCTGGCAGCCGTCGTCAAAGCCGGCATGGGCCTGGCCAGGGGGAATATCTGGCCGTTCCATCCGGACGGGCCACCGGCCGAAAACCGTCTGACAGCTGCCCCTTTCTACTTCCCCCGTCAAGCGGAACCGGGGCCGGCATCGGTAGTGGATCAGGCCCGGTGCACCATGGTTGCATCCCTGACGGGCGACGGAGAGTGCCTGCACGTTGTTCTGGAAGAGCCCCCGGGTCAATCCCAACGACCGGAGGCACCCATCCACAAATCTGCGGATGAACACCAACCCCTCGTCGTGATGACAACCGGGGGAACGCCGCCGACACCGGCTCCACCGCCGGGAACCACCCAGAAGGAAAAAGGGAGACTGCCGCATTTAAGTTCAGCCGCCCCTGACAATGCTGCGCATGTAATCCCAGCTGGGTCGCAACCTGAGTCAACTGTTACCGAACAGTCGCTGGAGAGTTTTTCCAAAAACATGCTGCAGGCAATCAATCAGAACATCGAAGCCACTACGCGGGCCCACAATGAATACCTGGCCCTTTCGGAACAGATTACGAAAGACTACGCCGAAGCATTTACCCTGCAAAGTCGCCTGCTGGAATCCCTGGCCGCATCCCGGGCCGGAGAAAAGGAGCAGCCGGCCATGCCGGACATGCCGGCCCAAGCAGGGCCGCCGATAGCCTACGATCGCGATATGTGTCTGGAATTTGCCATCGGGTCGGTGGAAAAGATGCTGGGACCGGAATACGCCATGGTGGATACGTACAAGGCCCGGGTTCGTCTCCCGGATGAACCGCTGATGCTGGTTGACCGGATCCTGGAAGTGGAAGGGGAAAGACTGTCTCTGGGCTCGGGTCGGGTGGTCACCGAACACGATGTCCGACCCGATGCCTGGTATCTGGACGGTCGGCGGGCACCGGTCTGCATCTCCGTGGAAGCCGGTCAGGCTGACCTTTTCCTGAGCGGCTATCTCGGGATTGACCACGCGGTCAAAGGGACCCGCAATTACCGTCTGCTGGATGCCCAGGTGGCTTTTCACCGCGGTCTACCCCAACCCGGCGACACGGTTCGCTACGATATTCACATCGACAAGTTCATTCGCCAGCAGGGAACCTACATGTTCTTCTTCAATTTCAAGGGTTATATCGGCGATGAACTGCTGATTACCATGACCGATGGCTGCGCCGGTTTTTTCACGCCCGAAGAAGTGAAAAACTCCGGCGGAATAATCCTCACCGAAGAAGAACAACAGCCGGCGGCCGGCCGCCTGCCGGCTGATTGGACGCCTCCGGTTCCTATGGCTGTAGCCAGCTACAGCGATGACCAGATCGATGCTCTGCGCCGGGGAGACCTGGCCGCCTGTTTCGGTGAACATTTTGCAGGGAAAAACCTTTCACCTTCCCTGTATCTGCCCACGGGCCGCATGCACCTGATTGACCGCGTTTTAGAACTCGACCCCCAAGGCGGCCGCTACGGCATCGGCCGGGTGGTGGCCCAGGCCGACATCTATCCGGATGACTGGTTCCTGACCTGCCACTTCATGGATGACATGGTGATGCCGGGCACGTTGATGTATGAATGCTGCGCCCATACCCTGCGGGTGTTCCTGCTGCGGATGGGCTGGATCAGTGACCGATCCGACATCTGCTGGGAGCCGGTTCAGGGGATCGGCAGTGTACTCAAATGCCGTGGACCGGTCACGCCCGACACCCGACAGGTAAACTATGCCGTAGAAGTGAAGGAAATCGGCTATGGGCCGGAACCATATGTCCTGGCCGATGCCCACATGCATGCCGACGGAGAATACATCGTCATGTTCCGCGACATGTCGATGAAGCTTTCCGGGGTTACCCGGGCCGAGATTGCGGCTACCTGGGACAGCGCAGCCGATGAGCAGGTAGATGAAGCGGCGCTATACGATCGCTCTAAAATCCTGGCTTTTGCAGAAGGTAAACCATCCGAGGCCTTCGGCGAACCGTACCTGGTTTTCGACAATGACCGCAAAATTGCGCGTCTGCCCCGCCCGCCCTATTTTTTCATGGATCGGGTGATCAAAACCGAACCACCCCCGTGGCAGCTCGAACCGGGCGGCTGGATCGAAGCCCAGTATGATCTGCCGGCTGACGAATGGTTTTTTCGAGCTGACCGTAGCGGCCGCCTGCCCTATTGCATTTTGCTGGAAATCGCCCTGCAGCCCTGCGGCTGGCTTGCCGCCTATATGGGCAGTGCCCTGCGCAGCGATCAGGACCTGAAATTTCGCAACCTGGGTGGCAATGCAGTTTTGTACCGGAATTTGCCCCCTGCTGATAAATGCCTGACCATGCGGGCCCGGTTGACAAAGGCCTCGGAAGCCGGGGATATGATCATCGAGCATTTTGATTTCCAGGTACTGGCCGGAACGGAAATGATTTATGCCGGCACCACCTATTTCGGTTTCTTCTCCAAACAGGCCCTGGCCAATCAGGTGGGTATCCGGGGATCGGAAGCCCTGACATATTCACCGGCAATTATCCTAGATACACCTGAACCGGTATTTAGCTTCCCCTCAACGCGTCCCAAAACGCCGGAAGATCCCAAAGCGGATCCAGACATGGACTTGGCGCTGCCTGCTTCCGCCCTGTGCATGCTCGATCAGATCTCCGTGTTCGAACCGAGCGGCGGACGACAGGGCCTGGGCTTTGCGCGGGGCACCAAGACCGTCAATCCGAATGAATGGTTTTTCCGGGCTCATTTCTACCAGGATCCGGTAATCCCTGGTTCTTTGGGGCTCGAATCGTTTCTGCAGCTGTTGAAATTCATAGCTTTGCAAAAATGGCCGCACCTGTCCGAAGGCAATCGCTTTGAGATGGTCACTGGCGATGCCCACGAATGGAGTTACCGCGGCCAGGTGATTCCCACAAACAAGCTGGTAACGGTGGAGGCCGAATTAACCCGGGTTGACAATGAACCGGCGCCCGCGTTATATGCCGATGGTTTCCTGATGGTGGATGGGATTTATATATACCAGATGAAGCATTTTGGGTTAAAGTTGGTTCCAATTTAGTCTGCCTATGTATTGCCGGTATGATCACCCGTACGTCATTCCGGCGAAGGCCGCAGCAGTCATGCCGGGCTCGATCCGGCATCCAGCGAATTTACCAATAATACCACTGGATCCCGGATACGGCATCCCGGACGCGGTCCGGGACCGGGATGACGATAAAAAACTAATATGAAGAAATCATTGTTTTGGAATTGATTCTAAAATCTAACTTGCCCAAGGCATTTTGTCATTCAAATTTCGTATGAAGTGACATCCCTGTGAACAAACAACCTGCAATCTACATTCTTGCAAGTAAGCGTAATGGAACAATATATATTGGTGTCACTTCCAACATCGTAAAAAGGGTATGGGAACATAAAAACAACCAGGTTGAAGGGTTTACCAGACGATATAATGTTCATATCCTGGTATGGTATGAGCTGCATGGGACTATGGAGTCTGTTATAAGTCGAGAGAAGCAGTTAAAAAATTGGAAACGAAAATGGAAACTCAGACTAACTGAAAAGGACAATCCTAATTGGTTGGATCTATATCCTTCAATTATTTGACTGGATAGCGCTATGCTTCACTTCGTGCCCGGCCTGCGCCGGAATGACTTTGAATTTATATCAATATGGCAATTTACGCCGTCATTCCGGACTCGATCCGGCATCCAGTTAAAACTTCAGAAGAACCGCTGGATTCCGGATCAAGTCCGGAATGACGAACGTAGTAAATTAAACATATAGGTTTTAAGGATTATATGCGCTACGCTGACGTATTTATAGAATCCATCGGCTACGAACTGGCCCCCAATGTTGTGGATTCGAGCGACCTCGAGGCCCGTCTGGAGCCCGTTTACAAAATACTCCACTTTCAACCCGGACAGCTCGAAGCGTTGACCGGCATTCAAGAGCGGCGCTATTGGGATCCTGGGTTTCGCATGAGTACCGGTGCTATAGCAGCCGGGAAAAAGGCCCTGGTAAAAACATCCGTTGCGCCAAATGAAATCGGTATGCTGATCTATGGTGGTGTCTGCCGGGACAACCTCGAACCGGCGACGGCCTGTGCCGTAGCCAATGCATTGCAAATCGGACCCGATGCCCTGATATATGACGTATCCAATGCCTGTCTGGGAGTGGTCAACGGCATGATTCAGATTGCCAGTGCCATCGAAACCGGCCAGATCTCGGCCGGAATGGTGGTCTCCTGTGAATCGGCCCGTCAAATCGTCGACACCACCATTGACCGTCTGCTGGCTTCGGCCGATATGGAGATGTTCAAAAAAACCATTGCGACGCTCACTGGTGGATCCGGAGCGGTTGCAGTCCTGCTGACATCCAAAGACTTGACCACCCGCAGCCATCGCCTGATTGGCGGCGTGGCCCGCAATGCCACGGTTCACCACGAACTCTGCACCTGGGGACCGGATACAGGCATCCCGGCCAGCCTTCCCCTGGTCATGGAAACAGATTCGGTCGGGGTGCTGCAGCACGGCGTGGCCCTGGGGGTTGAAACCTATCGGGAATTCCGTGAAAACCTCGGTCTGCCGGAACCGGACAAGATTATCTGCCATCAGGTAGGGTCGGCCCATCAGAAAACTGTGCTGAACGCCATCGGCATTCCGGTTGAAAAAGATTTTACGACTTTTCAGTATCTCGGGAATATCGGTACGGTTTCGCTGCCCCTGACCGCTGCTATCGCGGATGAACGCGGTTTTCTGGAGAAAGGCGACCTGGTAGGCCTTTTCGGTATTGGTAGTGGGCTGAATTGTCTATTGATGGCCGTAAAATGGTGAGGCCATTGAAAAATATTCTCTTTCGCCCCATTTCGACGTTGGGCTCAAATTTTAAGCCTCGAAATACTCGCTGTATTCCTCCGGTTAAAATTTTCGCCCGCCTTGAACTGAAACAAAACTGAGCATTTTTCAATGGCCTCATGGTGGAGTATTAGTTTTACCTAAAATTGAGATAGCTTCTTCCTAATTGGTTTTAGTATCCCTTTGAGCCGCGCCGAGCATCGCAGGAAAGGGCGAAGAGAGCGACATGCGTGTCTGAGCGTAGCGAGTTGTGCTGAGCACAACCTTTCCGAGAAGCGCAGGGCAGCCCGCAGGGCCGCGTATCACGGGCATTTTCTTTTGGATCGTTTTTTTTCACGCGAAAGAAAATGAACAAAATGTCACATGAACAGAAATCCGCCATTCGACATATCCCCATTTCGGGAACTTTATCCGTTCAAATCGAACTATCTCGATATTGACGGCTTGCAGTATCATTATCTGGACGAAGGTGAAGGTGAGCCCGTACTGATGCTCCACGGTAATCCGACCTGGTCTTTTTACTACCGTGCTCTGGTACAGGGTCTGTCCCCATCCATGCGCTGCATCGTCCCGGACCACATGGGCTGCGGACTTTCTGATCGCCCGGGAGCAAAGGACTATGGCTTTCATCTGGAAGACCGCGCCAACGACCTGCAGTGCCTGCTGGATCACCTGGCCCTTTCTGAAAAAGTCTCTTTGATCGTCCATGACTGGGGCGGTATGATCGGCATGGTGTGGGCCTTGCGTAACCTGGAAAAAATCCGACGGATCGTGATTCTGAATACAGCCGGTTTCTTTCCTCCGGCTGCCAAAGGATTGCCGCTCAGGCTCTGGCTGATACGCCACCTGCGATTTTTCGCGGTCCCGGCAGTACTTTTCGGCAACGTTTTCGCCCGGGCCGCCCTGGTTATGGCACCGCGTAAACGCCTGGCACCGGATGTCAAGGCCGCCCTGGTGGCCCCCTATAATTCAATGCATAACCGCTTGGCCACCCTGAAATTCGTACAGGACATCCCGGTGCATCCCAAGGACCCCAGCTATGCCACGGTGAAATCGGTGGATGAAAACCTCCACCGGCTGAGTTCCGTTCCCATGCTGATCGGCTGGGGAAAACATGATTTTGTCTTCGATCTGGATTACTATAATGAATGGCGTAGAAGATTCCCGATCGTACCGGCCCATCTGTTGGAAAAGGCTGGGCATTATTTGTTGGAGGACGAACCGGACAAGGTGCTTGAATTGGTACGGGAGTTTTTTGAAACAACATAAGGTTCCCCGTTCAAGGGTTCAGGGGTTCAAAGGTTGAAACCGAACAAGAATAATCCATCAGTCGGTGTGTTTTGGTCGTCATGCCGGATCCCGGATCTGGGTCCGGGACAGGCTCTAATGATCCGGCATCCAGAATCGTTTCCTTTGATCGACTGGATCCCGGCTGCAGTTTATCCCGCACTTGATGCGGGGCCGGGATGACGGGTATTTGGAATGAAACTCCCCCGATTCCTCAAAGAATCGAAAGGGTGCATCGATAACCTGAAAGCTTATTGGTTTTAACCCGGAACCCTTGAACGCAGAGCGTTGAACCTAAAATGGTTTCTTTGAAAGCTTAACTCACAAGGACCTTTTATGAACGCAGAAAACAGGGACCCCTTAGACAGTGTCACCCCCGTAAATGTATCTTCCTACCTGCGGGAGATGGCGGCCCGGAATCCATACAAACGGGCCGTGGTCGCTCCGCTGGGACGCGACAAAGATGGCCGGGTCACTTACACCCAGCTAAACTTTCAGCAGCTCGATCAAGAATCGGACCGCATTGCGCGTGGTTTGGATGAGGCCGGGATAAAAAGAGGCGTCCGCACCATCTTGATGGTCAAACCGTGTCTCGAATTCTTCGTTCTCACCTTTGCCATGTTCAAGGTGGGGGCCGTACCGGTAGTGGTCGACCCCGGGATGGGGATCAAGCGCATGCTGAGCTGCTTCCAGGAGTGCAGCCCCAGGGCCTTTATCGGCATTCCCCTGGCCCACGTGGTCCGCACCCTCTATCCTAAATTCTTCAAATCGGTGAATACCTGGGTTACCGTGGGTAGACGCTGGTTCTGGGGTGGCCTCACCTATGACCAACTGCGGGGCGAATCCTGGGAACCGTATGAGACCGCCGCAACCACCCGGGATGAGTTGGCGGCTATCCTCTTTACCACCGGCAGCACCGGACCGGCCAAAGGCGCCGTCTATAGCCACGGCAACTTTTACGCTCAGATTCAACATATCCGGGCCCATTTCGATATTGCCCCGGATGAGATCGATCTGCCGACTTTTCCACTGTTTGCCCTCTTTGATCCGGCTCTCGGCATGACGGCCATCATACCAGACATGGATCCGACCAAGCCGGCCCTGGTCGATCCGGAGAAAATCATCGAACCCATCATGAATCATGGGGTCACCAATATGTTCGCCTCCCCGGCCCTGCTCAATCGGGTGGGCGGCTACGGCAAGGTCAACGGCGTGAAACTTCCTTCGCTGCGGCGGGTTGTGTCAGCGGGAGCACCGGTGGCTCCGGCGAACATCGAACAGTTCAGCAGCATGCTGGGTGATCACGCCCAGATCCACACGCCCTACGGTGCCACCGAGGCGGTACCGATCATTTCCATTGCCAGCCGGGAAATTCTGTCCGAAACCAGGGCCCGCAGCGAGAGCGGATTCGGTACCTGTGTTGGGTACCCGCTGGAGAATTTAGATATTCAGATTATCGGTATCAGTGACGAACCCGTTGATAAATGGGTGGACACGCTCATGGTGCCGGATGGTGAAATAGGCGAGATCGTAGTGAAAGGCGCGCACATCACTCGGGGGTATTACCAAAACCCCAAGGCCGATGCGCTGGCAAAAATCAAGGATGACCTACATGGTGGGTTCTGGCACCGCATGGGGGACCTGGGATGGCGGGATAGCAAGGGGCGGATCTGGTTTTGCGGCCGTAAAAATCACCGTGTCGAGACGGCCGACGGCCCGCTTTACTCCGTTCCGTGCGAGGCTATCTTCAACAATCATCCGGAAGTCTTTCGCAGCGCCCTGGTTGGTACCGGTGAGTTCCCCCGCCAGGAGCCGGTCATGTGTATCGAACTGCAGCCGGATCTGGAAAACCCGGATAAAAAACGCATTGAACATGAATTGCTCGACCTGGCTGAGGGTACCGAACTGACCAAAGACATCAAGATCATACTTTTCCACAAAGCTTTTCCCGTTGATATCAGGCATAATTCCAAGATTTTTAGGGAAAAGTTGAAGGTATGGGCGGAAAAGAAATTGGGAACCAACTGATTCTTTTCCTTGCAAAGAATCGAGGTAAATTCGAATATCGAATCTCTAAATCCGAAACAAATTCAAAACCAGAAATGACCCAATGACCAAAACAAAACGTACAACAAACGATCAGGCACAAAGGTTGTTTGGATCATTTGAATTTCTGTCATTCGATATTGTTTCGAATTTCGAAATTCGTGCTTCGTAATTACATGCGTAAATTCTCTGAGGCAGGAAAATAATGGCAAGCGGTATTAAAGCACTGGTAACCGGCGGCGGGGGCTTTTTGGGCGGTGCCATTGTGAGGAAACTTTTGGAAAGGGGCGATACGGTTCGGAGCTTCTCACGAGGTGACTACCCCGAGCTGGGAAAATTAGGGGTCGAACAGATCAAAGGTGACTTGAGCGATCCGGCTGGTATCGAGAAAGCCTGTATTGGAATGGACATCGTGTTCCACGTAGCGGCCAAAGCCGGGGTCTGGGGCAACTATGATGACTATTACCAGGCCAATACAGTCGGTACGGAAAATGTAATCCAGGCCTGTTTGACCAAAGACATCGATACCCTGATCTATACCAGTTCACCGAGCGTCATCTTCGACGGTTCAGACATGGCGGGCGTGAATGAATCTGTTCCCTATCCAGAACACTATCATGCCTTTTATCCCCAGACCAAAGCCAAGGCGGAAAGGCGCGTCATTAAGGCAGCAGCCGAAGGGCTGAAAACCGTTAGCCTGCGACCTCACCTCATCTGGGGTCCCGGCGATCTGCACTTTGCACCCCGCATCCTGGCCCGGGCCAAAAAACTGCGAATTGTCGGCGACGGCACCAACAAGGTCGACACCATCTACATCGATAATGCCGCCGACGCCCATCTGCAGGCCGCTGACCGGCTACTTGAATCAGACGATATATCCGGCCGGGTCTACTTCATCAGCCAGGACGAGCCCATCAATCTGTGGGAGATGATCAACGCGATTCTGCATGCCGGCGGCAAGCCACCGGTGACCCGCCACATTTCACAAAAAACCGCCCGACGGGCCGGAGCCTTTCTCGAATTTATCTACCGGACACTCCGGCTGCCCGGGGAACCCCGGATGACCAAGTTTCTGGCCGCGGAACTGGGCACCTCTCACTGGTTCGACATCAGCGCGGCTAAAAGAGATTTCGACTACAAGCCGGCAGTCTCGACTGAAGCGGGTTTAAAAAAGCTGGCGGAGTGGCTATCAAATCAAAATTGGATATAGTTATAGCCGGATTCGCCATGCCGGTCCCGGATCGAGTCCGGGATGACGTCTCCGGTATCCAGTATATATCGCAACTGAGGCTGGATCCCGGATCAAGTCCGGGATGACCAAAAAGTAACAGGGTGATTTGTCAAGGGCAGGCCTTTCTGTCTGGAATTTGAGTTCATTAATAATGGAGGGTTCCTCTAATAATTGACAAATACAACGAAATTTACTAGCGATAGCCAATCAAGAGCAAATCAACTCAAAACAGCTAAAAGGTATTGAGCGATGATGGAAACAGGGCTTTTTGATTGGCA